>Ga0265297_10002125_pt1 | contig 41957 bp, 31 predicted proteins | sample Munlanlwell13791_FD_192502 | JGI IMG/M metagenome (GOLD analysis project Ga0265297, IMG submission 192502) | Leachate microbial communities from a municipal landfill in Southern Ontario, Canada - Leachate well 137-91 | ecosystem: Engineered > Solid waste > Landfill > Unclassified | place... | reverse complement strand
ACAGTTTTATGGTTTGAAGGCGACAAGTCGCTTACGCTTCGTCTCATTCGCTCGATTAAGAACCGCTTCGGTTCAACAGACGAGGTTGGAGTATTCGCTATGGAGGATAGCGGCCTCACGCCTGTTAGAGATATTCAGAAGCTCTTTTTATCAGATTCCAAACAATCAACCCCAGGCTCATGTATAGCCGTTATGATGCAAGGCTCACGCCCGGTTCTGGTAGAAATACAATCACTAGTTGTCCGCAGTAAATTGGCTTTTCCCAGAAGAATTGCACAAGCAGTAGACTCAAAACGCCTTGAGCTAATATTGGCAATACTTGCCAAGCGGGCCGGTATCTCTCTTATGGATTGGGATGTATTTGTCAATGTGGTTGGGGGCATCACTATCCGCGAAACCGGCGCGGATCTGGCAATTGCTCTCTCGATAGCTTCTGCTTTTTTTGACAAGAGTATTGCTGGGTACGTTGCGGTAGGCGAGTTAGGTCTTTTGGGTGAAATCAGAGCCGTTGTCGCTCAAGCCAGGAGAATCAAAGAAGCCCGTGCCCTAGGCTACTCCAAAATTATCTCCAACTCCACAAGTGTAAACATATCCAAAGTTATCCACAATATAAGATAAATTATCCAACGGTCCATAAATACGGCACAATTTGAGTAACGATTACTATCGGGTACGTATAATTTCATCAATATACAATTATAGGATTTGACAAATACAAAAAAACGTTGTTAAATTCATCTTAAGGATCAAAAAAAAAGTTCATCTTATCAGGACAGGCCAAACGGATAAGATGAACTTACTATTAAGCTATCGGTTATAAAAACAAAAGTCAATAAGCTTTTAGTGCATTCTGCCTTTTAGGGACGGGTGGTATGTAGGGCAGGCGTACTACCCGCTCCTTAAGGGCAGAAAATCCCCTTTTACCGCTTGACTTTGGAGTCTGTTCTGATATAATTCTCCGATTACCCCGATTTGTTGATTTTCCCGTATTTTTTGTAAATATGGCAAAAATAAAAGCTATCTTAGTGTCACTCGTGCTTGCCACCCTAGCCTTGGCTGGCGTTTCCGTGGCTTATGCCCAGCAAACCCAATCAGACTGGGCAGTTTGTCCCGACGGAAGTGGCCAAATTGTCCGCTGTGCAACCTACAATTGCCCCAATGGGGACACAAACGGCGACGGTATCTGCTCTGTAGCGGATGACAATGCAAAGCTAACCGATCTTCGAAACGACGCTCTTTGTGCCAACCCTCCTTCGGGCTGCGGCCAGGTATACTATTACAATTCAGATGGCAAATCCTGTGCCACTCGTGTTAAAGACACCGAATCCTGTCCCATAGCAGCTGAAACTACCTTTAATCCAACCGTTACACCAACGCCGTCGGTTACTACCACACCAACCAAAAAGCCAACAACCACTCCACAAGCCACAGGATCAGCCACATTGCCCAAAACGGGTTTTAATCCCCTTTATCTTTTGGGCCTTCTAGCCATCGGGGGGGTAGGTGCGTTTATATTTAGTAAATATGATTACAAATTACAAAGAGATTCATGATGACATTATCACCCTCGTGCCTGTAAAAAGGTTTTCCTTTAAGTCGGCAAGACTAATTGGCTTATCTTTTATCTTTATCGCAAGCATCGGGGTAGTTAATCTGCTTCGAAGCTCAGTCTATCAAGAGGCAAAGTACGCCCTTTCTCCTAAAAGAGAAGTCCAAGCTCAAGAGAGCCTCCCCACACCTACAAATGCTCCTGTTTTGAAAAAAAGCCACGAAGCAGTCTATGAAGCAGGCCAGCTGGGCATAAACCCTCTTTATTCCATTTATATACCAAAGATAGACGCCAAAGCTGACGTTGTCGCAGAAATAGACACCCAAAATGAAAATCTTTATCTGGATGCACTCCAAAAAGGGGTCGCCCATGCAATGGGAACCAGCCACCCGGGACAAGGCGATACTATTTATATGTTTGCCCATTCCACTGACTCACCCCTAAGAGTGAGTGAGTATAACGCCGTTTTTTACCTTTTAAGAAAGCTTGAAGCGGGCGACAGTATAATTGTATATCATAACAATGAAAAATATGTTTACAAAGTCAGCCAAAAAATTGTTGTGGAAGCCTCCGACACCTCTTGGTTGACTAAAACCGGGCAAGAAAAGCTAATCCTTCAAACCTGCGACCCCCCAGGCACACAACTTAAGCGTCTATTGATTATCGCCGAGCCAAACAGTTGACAAGCCTAATTTAGCCGGCTACAATACTAATTAGCTTCCTTTGAAGTTTTTCATAGGTTTTTCTTACGACTAACATGGATCAAAATACACCACTTCGGGTTGATGACCGCATTATTCCGGATTCGGATCTACCCACAGAATTTGTTGAGGGGATTCTGGATATTGCAACCGAAGGCTCCGGCCTTCTTCGCCCGAAGTTCCAAAGCTCAGATAACGATGTTTATATTTCAGGCTCCCAAATTCGCCGCTTCGGCCTTCGAAACGGTGATAAAGTAGGCGGCCAGGCTCGTCGTCCCAAAGAAAACGAGCGTTATTGGGGCCTTCTGAAGGTCGAAAAAGTCAATAATGTAGATATAGATAAAGTAGGCGACAGGCCGGACTTTGAGGATTTGCTAGCGGTCTACCCGGACGCACAGCTTCAGCTCGCTACTGAAAAAGACATACTCACAACAAGAGTAATTGATCTGGTAGCCCCAATTGGCTTTGGACAAAGAGGCCTTATTGTCTCACCGCCAAAGGCGGGTAAAACCTGGCTTATGAAAGACATAATTACAGGAATTGCTAATAATTATATTAAACAAGGCAGCAAAACCCATAACGTCCATCTGATGGCCGTTCTAATTGGCGAGCGCCCCGAAGAGGTAACGGATATTCAGCGTCATGTGGCAACAGTTACAGACGGCAAAGGCGAAGTCGCCGCCTCCAATTTCGACGAAGCTCCCGAGCACCAAACCAGAGCAGGGGAGCTTGCTCTTGATAGAGCAAAAAGGTTGGTCGAAATGGGCCATGATGTTGTAATCCTTCTTGACTCAATTACCCGTCTCGCACGCGCCTACAATCTCGCTCTTCCCACAAGTGGTCGTACCCTTACGGGCGGTTTTGACCCGGTTGCCCTTTTCCCGGCCAAAAAGTTCTTTGGTGCAGCCCGCAATATCGAAAATGGCGGCTCGCTCACAATAATCGGCACTTGTCTTATAGACACAGGCTCCAGAATGGATGATTTAATCTACGAGGAGTTCAAAGGTACAGGTAACATGGAGCTTCATTTGGACAGAAAACTTGCCGAAAAACGAATCTTTCCGGCCATCAATGTTACCCGTTCAGGCACACGCCAGGAAGAGCTGTTGTACGGCAAAGATGTTCTGCCCCAAGTCCACACCCTCCGCCGAATGTTGGATATGGTCAGTGAAGACGAGCGCACCGAAACACTTCTTGAAAGGCTTAAGAAAGCTGAAACTAATGCCGAATTTTTGACCAGCCTCAAAAACGGGTAAATTCTTCCCACATCAGCAAAAATTGACCGAGACTGCTTAATGTGCTATCTTCATCTGATCCAATGGACGCGGGCTACAAAGCAATTTATCAGCTTCTGGCGGACATTAGAATATTTTCCGTTGAACTCTCCCGTTTCATAATCAAAACGCTAAGGCTCTCCTTTATCCGCTTTGAAATCGGCAAAGGAGTATTTGTTACCACCCTATATAAGCGTCGAGGCAAAATGGCCAAGCGTTTTATGCATTCAGGAGTTGCAGCCATCACCGCCCTCGGCGCATTAATCGCCCCCGTTGTTGCAGAGGAGTTCCCGGGCAGGGGGGTGGACCCTTGGTCTATTCCAACAACTTCAGCCGTGTTATCAGCCGAAAGTCAGGATCCAGAAACAGCTACAATTATTTCAGAAAAAGACTATCGCGGAGAGGTAATCACCTACACAGTTAGCCAGGGTGATACGGTTAGCACCATCGCCGAAAAATTCGGCGTTTCCGAGGATACCATTAGGTGGGAAAACGATTTAAAAAGCAAAGATGCCATAAAAGTTGGCCAAGAGCTTCAGATTTTACCGGTAACAGGTATATCCCACAAAGTCCAAAAGGGTGATACCGTCTACTCAATAGCAAAAAAGTACGATACCTCCCCTCAAGCAATTGTTAACTATCCATTCAATACTTTTACAAACGACGAAACTTTCGAATTGGCAATCGGCCAAAGCATTATTGTCCCCGACGGTGTAATGCCTACCCAAGTCCTCTGGTCACCTGTTGCTCGTGTGCGCCAGATTACTCCGGATGCAGGGACTGTCACAGCGTCCGGTTCATTTGTCTGGCCAGCAGGTGGTACCATTTCCCAATACTATGTCTGGTACCACCAGGCAATCGATATTGCCAACAAAAGCTTACCTCCGGTTCTGGCAGCCGACGCTGGGCGAGTAATCACAGCAGGTTGGCATGCATACGGTTATGGTAATCACGTTGTCATAGATCACGGCAATGGCTACAAAACCCTCTATGCTCACATGAACAAAATCTATGTAGTGGTGGGCCAGTCAGTCAACAGGGGAGATGCCATCGGCCAGCTCGGCTCCACCGGCCGCTCCACCGGCCCCCATTTGCATTTCGAAGTTTACCAAAATGGTATCCGCATCAACCCGCTATCTGTTCTGCGCTAGCCTTCCCTAGATACTAAATACAATATACAATATACTATTTACAAAAGGGCCCGTAGGTAAGTGGTATACCGCACCCTTCGCATGGGTGAGTCTCGAGTTCGATTCTCGATGGGTCCACATGCGCTCACTGCTAAAAAAGCTAGTTATTGTTCTCGGTGGAGTAGCACTAAGCTTCGTCGGGCTAAAAGTCTTTCAGCTCAAGATCAGCCCCTTTGATCTTATTATTGGCTTACCACTTATTTTTATCGGAGCTGGGCTAGTAGTAAATCAGATCTTATCAATCAAACTATGACTCTTTGGTTCCTACTGTAACAACAATGTCATAGCTTCCCGTTGCCTCTATTGTCTCTCCGCTTACAACTGAATAATTGTTCTGCTGCAGCAGCAGTCTGATTCGTACTAATGCAGACTGATCTACTTCACTTTTTGCTTGCAACAGCGACTGTGTAAATCCAAATTCACTGGCATTTGATATATTCTCCACAGTAAACCCGTCCTCACGTAAGAGGTCGCTCACTTCATTCGCCGCCCCAGCCACTCCTACCCCGTTTAATACACTAACTTTATAATCTTCAAAATTAGTTTCACTGGCAGTTGGTGTTGGTAGACTTGCCTGGGTTGGTGTTGGCTGCATTTGGGGAATATTGGCACTAATCTTATGCTCCCCAGAGGGAACCTCAATTTTAGATAAATAAACATATGCATAAAACACAACCGCAGTACTTAAACACGCAATTAATATAAAAGTAAGTATGGTACTAAGTATCGGACCGCCCGAAACGCTTAACTTTGGAGTTGTTGCCTGCGTCTCTTGGCCATTACTCTGGCTTGGCTTCTGTTGTTTAGTTTGGGCAGCCATACAGTCAAATGGTATTACAAATTAAAAAAGATATCTAGTGACTATATAGACAAGAAGTAAAATAATGTCAGCAATTACAAAAATTCCAAATAGTATAAAAGCCGTTGGCTTTTGCCTAGTTTCTTCTTGCTCAAACATCTCCGAAATACTAGGCAATTCTTGTTTTTGCAAAGGTTTCGTGGCTTGAGGCGGAATATAAAAAGGCTCCTCAATAGTTTCCACACGAAGTGGACCAAATCTTTGTATTTCTGGCTCTACCTGCTCAACAACTTCGTTTTGCACAGGTTTAATATGCTCATTCAAAATCTCATCTCTGGTGTACTTCATTCCAAATACTTGATCCAGCTCCTGCTTCTTGAAATATCTATGCCCACCGGGGGAGCGATAAGTATTTAGTCTTCCTCTTTTCTCCCATCTGCGAAGTGTATCTACAGAAACTCCTAAATATTCTGAAGCCTTACCAATACTAAGTAAACTTGGATTATCTTGCATATTTATAATTAGCTGTATATTAAATTACTTTTATGCATTTCTCAAGTAAGCATAAAATATTTCATGATGATTATAAGTTAATTACCGCACAAGAGCCGGGCACGTTTAGTATTACATAATATTACATTACCGAAACCCATAATATAACAAACCATAAATACATAATTAACTATTCTGCCAAAGAGCCTTTTTTGGAATTAACTCTTTGTTTAGAGACATAAACTGCTTATATAATTTTCACAAACAAACGGCAAATTTCCACAAAAAATTTGCCTAGTCTATCAAACGATTATTGCAACTGCTAGCATTTTTAGCGGCCTATTTATTCCGTCTTCTTGCCCAAAGATTTGTTAAGGTCTAAAATACTTACATGACGGCGAAATATGATCATAAAAAGATTGATAAAAAGTGGCAAGCCAAATGGGAAGGGGATAAGCTATATTCTCCCGATATAAACAACATTAGAAATAAGTTCTACAACCTCTGGATGTTTCCATATCCATCCGCTGAAGGCCTGCATGCCGGCCACGCATTTGCCTCAACAGGCTCAGACATTTTTGGAAGGTTCTCAAGAATGCAGAGCAAAAACGTATTCCAACCAATCGGTTATGATTCGTTTGGAATTCACTCTGAAAACTTTGCACTCAAAATTGGGCAACAACCAAAAACCATGCTTGAAAGAACCTCGAAAAACTATGCAAAACAGCTTAAATCGTTAGGTCATGGCTACGATTGGACAAGGACCGTAACAACTTCGGATATATCCTACTACACCTGGACCCAGTGGCTTTTCGTCGAGCTTTTTAAAGCCGGACTTGTATATAGAAAAACGGCCGAAGTGAATTGGTGCCCATCGTGCAAAACCGTCTTGGCAGATGAGCAGGTCCTGCCTGCCGGCAGGCAGGGCATAGACGGTAAATGCGAACGCTGTCAATCCGAGGTTGAAAAAAGGGATCTAAAGCAATGGTTTGTCAGAATTACAAAATATGCAGACAGGTTGCTTGATAATCTCGAAAAAATTAACTGGTCCGAAAAAATCAAAATCGCCCAGCGCAATTGGATAGGCAAAAAAGAGGGGATAAACATAAAATATCAAATTTCTGATAGTACGCATCAGATTGAATGTTTTACAACTCGCCCAGATACTAACTTCGGTGCAACGTTCGTTGTTATAGCACCAGAACATCCATTGATAGACAAACTCACCACCAAAGATAACAAAAAGAAAGTATCAGAATATATCAAAAAGGCAAAAAAGAAATCAAAAGACGAAAGAATCCAAGATGGTAGGGAAAAAACCGGCGCATTTACAGGTTCTTATGCGATCAACAATTTAAACGGCGAAAAAATGCCCGTTTGGGTTTCAGACTTTGTACTCATGGATGTAGGCACAGGCGCAGTTGTCGGCGTACCTGGTCACGATAAAAGGGACTTTGAGTTTGCAAAAAAGTTTGATCTTGAAGTCAAAAGAGTTGTGGTTGGTCCTGATAATAATAGCTCTCCAATAACAAAAATAGACCAGGTGCAGGAAGAAGAGGGTACAATGGTAAATTCAGATTTCCTAAATGACCTTGACATTCACAAAGCCAAAGACGAGATAATTAAATATTTTGTAGACAAAGGCTTAGGCACAGTTCAAACTCACTATCACCTTCGAGACTGGCTTGTTTCGCGCCAACGCTATTGGGGAGCCCCTATCCCCATGATCTATTGCGAAAATTGTGCCCAGAAAGGTAAGTCATACCACAATAATCACTCAGACTGGGATTCTGCTGGTTGGTTCCCGGAAGAAAATTTGCCTGTAGAATTGCCTTTTTATAATGATTACAAACCTTCCGGCTCTGGCCGTGGCCCGTTAGCAGACCATCCTGAATTCTACGTTACCACTTGTCCCTCCTGTGGAGGCAAAGCACGAAGGGAAACAGATGTTTTAGATACATTTGTTGACTCCTCATGGTATTTTCTACGATACCCATCAGTTGATGCAAAAAGTGCAGATAAACTACCTTTTGATACAGATATTACAAAGAAATGGCTTCCGGTGGATCTCTACTTCGGAGGAGCGGAGCACGCAGTACTTCATTTGATGTATGCCCGTTTTGTTACAATGGCCCTTTTTGATTTAGGCCATATAAACTTTGAAGAACCATTCACCAAGTTCTTTGCTCATGGGCTTATGATCAAAGACGGTGCCAAAATGAGCAAATCTCGGGGAAATGTCGTTAATCCAGATGAATACATCGAAAAGTTTGGCGCGGACGCTTTCAGGCTTTATGTTATGTTTCTTGGCCCCATGGATGGTTATCCGGACTTTCGAGACACAGGCATCGAGGGTATGCGCCGCTTTGTAGACAGGCTTTGGATTTTAGTTAACAGCAAGCTGGTTGATAGTAATCCGGATCTGGACACCGCCATGCATACAGCAATAAAAGATGTATCAAAAGATATAGATGAGTATCATTATAATACAGCTATCTCCTCCATTATGCAGTATGTTAATGCTATAAAGCTAAACGGCAAACCCACAAGAAAAAATATCGAATCTCTTATCTTGCTTCTGGCACCATTTGCCCCGCATTTTGCTGAAGAAGCCTGGGTAAACGTTTTGGGTAACTCTTACTCTGTGCACAAGGCCAAATGGCCTTCCTATGACGAAGCCAAAACAATATCTAGAGACATTACTATCGCAGTCCAAGTAAACGGCAAGCTCAGAGGGCAAATTCAAGTTAGTGCAGAAAAAATAGGGGATAAATCGCTAATAATGAAACTTGCAACTTCAGAACAAAAGGTTTCAAAGTATATAAAAGATAAACAAATCAAAAAAGAAATTTACGTTCCGGGCAAGATTCTTAATCTTGTTACTTCCTAAATCTGTAGATTATATAAACAACAACCATTGTAAGAAATCCGGCAATAAACAAAGTTGGTAGTATTATCTGAAGCCTTCTAACAAGCGTGCTTCTTCCGGTTGGCGTCTCAATAGGTGTTGGAGTAGGAGACATTTCGTCACCGAAAGTATCAGTTTGATCTGGGGTTCTGCTGCCATCCAAGAAGTTAATTAGCCTTACATTCCCTCTCATGACAACCTCACCTTCAGGGTTTCGCGGGTTCCCTCGCTCCTTAGTTACATAAAGCCCTCCGAAAGCGTCCCTAACTTTAAACTCAACCTTACCGTAGTTAAGCTCGCCAAATTTTACGGCACCACTTCCTTCAATCGGGGCTCCCCAAAGCACATAATTAAACACATCGGGTTCAGACGGATAAATAAGATCTCGGCAACTCACAACAACCCGATATCTATAATCCTCCATTAAAATCGAAACCGCAAAACACCTGGTCCTCTCTCCGGTCGTGCTTTGAAGCTCTACTATGCCTTCAGTTGCTTCTACCGGTAGTACCGTCAAAAAAAACAAAAGAGGTGCTACCGCAAACAACAGATACCTTATCTTATTCATACCAACTATTATCCCAAATTCCCTGTGTTAAAATCAAGATATATTAGACCAGTATCGTTGGCATATAGCTTTTGCTTTGATCGGCTTAATCTTAATAGCTGCGGGGTTACTAATCTTTGTAAACTCTAATAACTCTTCCGATCCACAAGTAAAAGTACTTTCAACCTCCGACCAGACAAGCACAAGCGCAATCATTGTAGAAATATCAGGTGCAGTTCAAAACCCGGGCGTCTACTCCTTTGATGCCAATGCAAGAATAAATGATCTAGTCAACTCCGCTGGGGGACTGTCCCAAGATGCAGATACTGACTGGGTAGATAAAAATATTAATAGAGCTGCCCCACTCAAAGATGGCACAAAAATTTATATTCCTACCTCAGGTGAGCAATCAACTAGTGAGAATGCTAATATTTCAGGTGCTGTTTCCGGCGATAGCAGCTACTATATAACACCCGAACAAAACTCGATAAATATCAATACGGCAACCCAATCAGAGCTCGAAAGCCTATGGGGAATTGGCCCTGTTACAGCCAAAAACATCATTGAACAAAGACCTTACTCATCTGTGGAAGAATTATTATCCAAAAAGATTTTGAAAAAAAATGTCTATGAAGCCAATATTGACAAGCTTTCTGCTTATTAGCTTTTTTGCCCTAACACTTGTTCGCCACCAACTAGCAAGACCAAGTTTTTCAGAAGGCGATCTTATCCAAATTACCACTAAGGTCGCAGACGAACCGATAAGATACCAAACTGCCCAGTATCTACGACTCAAAGGATTAAAAGTTTACCTTCCTCTTTATCCCGAAATTCACTACGGGGATAAAGTCGTGGTTCAAGGCCAAGTAGAAGGGGACAAGCTTGCAAGTCCACAACTGGTCCAAATTCTTCACTCCAGTAATCCGATCTTTTTAACCAGACAAAAAATACTAGATTTCTTCACTGATTGCCTCCCGCAGCCTCACGCCGCTTTAGTTGCGGGGGTAGTACTTGGTTCCAAATCAGGCTTGCCCGACAGTTTCTATACAAAACTAAAAGACACAGGCACCATCCACGTTGTAGTAGCCTCCGGCATGAATGTTACCCTAGTTGCTGGTTTTCTTCTCAGTTCCGCCCTTACCATTACCTCACGTAAAAAAGCGGTCATACTGTCTCTTGTTGGCATCTGGCTTTATTCAATTTTATCCGGCTTTGACGCTCCAATCATCAGAGCCAGCATAATGGGCACGATTGCATTCTCAGCCCAAGGCCTTGGCAAACTCTACAATGCCGTTAGGGCCCTTATTATCTCTGCCCTTTTGATGCTACTGGTCAACCCCGGCTGGCTAACTGATTTAGGCTTTATATTATCCTTTGTAGCCACAGCCTCTTTAATGTTATTTGAAAGTCGCGTTGCAAACTTATTAAGATTTGTGCCTAAAATAATCAGGGAGAACCTCTCTACAACCATTGCTGCCCAAATTGGCGTTGCCCCAATCTTGTTTGTTACCTTTGGCCAATTCAACATTCTCTCGCCACTGATTAATGCTTTAATCCTTTGGACAATTCCTCCCATGACTATCATAGGCATGCTTGTGGGCACATTGGCTCTGGTACTACCACAAATCGCCAAGTTTATTATTCTATTGGTGTACCCATTAACAACCTGGTTTGTCAAAGTTGTAGAATTGTTCTAATGTCCAAATTTTTGCTTGCAATACTTGGCTTGGTAGCGGCTACTCTCTGGCTCGCAATTCTTGCTGTACCCAACTCAAATAACCTTAAAATTATCGCCTGTGATGTTGGACAGGGAGATGCCATTTTATTAACTCAAAAAAATACCCAAATTCTTATCGATGGGGGAAGGGGTGCCTCCGTGACGCACTGCCTGTCTTCTCATATTCCGTTTTGGGATAGAAACATCGAGCTGGTTGTCCTATCCCATCCACAAGCCGACCATTACGAAGGACTTATCGAAGTTTTCCGAAGCTACAACGTTGAAGCTTTCCTTGGCTCCGAGCTTGATAATAGCAGTCAAGGCTATCAAGTGCTACTCTCAGAAATGGCCGTCTCTCAGCCTCAAATAATCACGTCGGAAAAAGGCAAACAAATTAGCATTGGTCTGATATATTTGGATATACTTCACCCAGACACAGACTTTATAAAACAAAACTCTGTCTCAGCAAATACAGTTTCAAGCGGCAGGGTATTGGGTATCCGCTCCACAGACAGAGATTTAAACGATTTCTCGGTAGTGGTTAAGGTTAGTTTCAAAGATTTTGACGCCCTTTTCACCGGCGACATAGGGCCAGCCGTATCAAGCCACATTATAAATAACCACCATCCGGACGACGTTGAATATATCAAAGTCCCTCATCATGGCTCTAAAAACGGCTTGACTGAACAGTTCCTACGAAACTTTACTCCTGAAATAGCCGTAATATCAGTAGGCAAAAACCAATGGGGACACCCTCATGAGGAAGTAATCAGGTTGTTAAACGATCAAGGCGTTAAGATCTTAAGAACTGATCTTGACGGGGAGGTGGCAGTTGAAACAGACGGACAAAAATGGTGGATCAAAAATTACTAAATCACAAACTTCTAAATCATGCGCAAGAGGTTCGCCTTGCCAAAACAAATAAGGCCAAACTTGCCCGCTACAACCAACGACTTGTGGTCAGCATCGCCCAAAAATATTTATATAAAGGATTAAGCTTGCAAGAGCTGGTTCAAGAGGGTAATGTGGGTTTAATGAAGGCGATCAATAGGTACGACTACAAAAGGGGATACCGCTTTTCAACCTATGCTGTCTGGTGGATTAGAAAAGCAATCCAAACTGCTGTTTATAAAAAACAAAAGACCTATATCGAGTCCCCCCTGTACGATACCACCGCTTACACGCAGCACAACTATGATCATCTTCTGCCGGCTCTTCTGGATACTCTTCCTCCCAAGCAAAGAAAAATCATTGACATGCGCTTTGGTATAACTGGTGACACCCACACTCTCAAAGAGGTTGGAAAAATGTTCGACCTAAGCTACGAGCGCATCCGCCAGATTGAAAAAGAAGGCTTAATATCACTCAGACAAGCGCTTATTTGATTTTTTAGCCCAGTAGTTACTGGCCTCAAGCAGACTGTCAAATGTCCCTGCATCTGTCGCAAATCCGCTGATCTTTCTTGCCCTAAGTTTCCCTTGTTTTAGGTACAACTTTACAACGTCAGTCATATAATATTCTCCTTTAGGTCCCGGTTTTATTTCCTTTATCTTTGAAAACAAAGAATTGTCGTATAACCCAAAGCCACTGCATATCCAGTTGCTTTTTGGCTTATCTGGCTTTTCCTCTATGGAAATTACGTTTCCCGCACTATCCATTTCCACAACTCCATACCTTTTAGGGTTTTCCACTTTTCTGACAAACTCTACTGCTCCAGAGACAAAGTTTTCCACATCGCTTCTAAATGTCTCGTCAAAAATGCAATCAGCAAACAAAACCGCACAGGGGTTACCTCCAGCAAAATCTTTCGCATGGTAAACAGCTTGTGCCGGGCCTTTTTTGTCGTAATTGTCGTTTATATACTCGATTCTAACTCCGTAATTGCTGCCGCGCCTTAGAATTTTCCAGTAATCCCTGTGATAGTGAGGTTCGGCAACAATTGCAATCTCATCAATGCCGCAGTTTGCTAGCAAGTTCACACCATATATAATCATCGGCTTATCATAAACGGGTAATAGGTTTTTATTTAGAACCTTCGTGACTGGTCTTAGCCTGGTGCCCTTGCCTCCTGCAAGAACTATGCCTTTCATAGTAAAATACTAACAAATGTTAAGAAAGTTAATTATACACGCTCTCCAACGGGCAACAAATGAAAGTACCATACATATAGAATCCCCGGAAGATCTTGCTCATGGTGACTACGCCACTAATGTTGCAATGATAATGGGAAAAAAACAAAACAGAAATCCTCAAGAAGTAGCCCAAGAAATTGTAGATAAATTAAATCAAGACAAAGACTTAACTGGTGTTACCGAAAAAATTGAAATCGCCGGCCCGGGCTTCATCAACTTCTTCCTCAACAGGGAATACCTAATTTCAAACCTAAACCAAATTCTCGAAAAGAAAGAAAACTATGGCAAAAGTGAGTCGGGAAAAGACAAAACGATGGTTATAGACTATTCCGCACCAAACATTGCCAAATATTTCGGTATTGGCCACCTTCGTTCAACCATTATCGGCCAGGCCATCCGAAATCTCTATGATTATCTGGGATACCAAACAATAGGAGACAACCATCTGGGGGACTGGGGCACCCAGTTTGGCATGATTATTGCGGCCATTGTTAGTAAAAACCTTGATGCCTCCAAATTATCTGTTGAACAACTGGTACAACTATATGTCGAGTTTAATAAAGAAATGGAAAGTAATCCATCTCTTCGAGATCAAGCAAAAGACTGGTTCAAGAAGCTCGAAGAAGGCAACGCCAAAGCCCGTGACATCTGGCAAAAAACCAAAGAAACTTCGCTTAAAGAATATGAAAGGATTTACGAAATGCTTGGAGTCCGCATTGAAAATGCCTTGGGAGAGTCTTTCTATGAAGACAAGATGCCGGCAACTATTGATGAAGTCAGACAAAAAGGCATCTCCACTAAAAGCGAAGGCGCCGAAATAATCGAGTTTAATAACATGCCTCCTGCAATCCTGGTCAAAAGCGATGGTACCACCACATACTTCACAAGAGACTTAGCAACCATAAAGTATAGGATTGAAAACTGGGACCCCCAGCTTTTTATATACGAGGTAGGTTCAGAGCAAACCTTACACTTCAGGCAGGTCTTTGAAACCGCTGAAAAACTCGGTTGGGGCCAGGGAAGAGAGTTTGTGCACATTGCTCATGGATTGATTCGTTTTAAGGAAGGTAAAATGTCTACAAGAAGTGGTCGCACCATTAAACTTGAGGAGGTTTTGCAAGAAGCAATTATTCGTGCAAAAAACATTATTGAAAAATCCGAGACCAATAGGGGAATAAATAGCGACGAGGCACAAGCACTTGCAAAACAAGTCGGCATCGGAGCAGTCAAATATTTTGATTTAATGCACCATTACGCAAACGATATTATCTTTGACTGGGAAAAGCTTTTTGTTCTAGAGGGCAACTCCGGCCCCTACCTCCAATATACTTATGCTCGCTCGCAGAGCGTACTCGCAAAATCCGAAATTCGAAATCCTGCCTTGCCGGCAGGCAGGCCGAAGCTCCAAACAAATTCAAATCTTCAAATTCAAAAAATCGAAGAGAGTTTACTACGCAGAATTGCCCAATTTCCTGAGGTAATTAGCACCGCAACCAAAAATTACTCACCTAATCTGTTGTGTAACTACTTATTCGACTTAGCTCAATCTTTCAACACCTTCTACAATAAACACAGAATACTGTCCACCGACCACAGTCCACAGACCACCGATTTTCGTATCGCGTTAACAGCTGCCACCGGTCAGGTGCTAGCAAACGGCCTTACAATCCTCGGCATCTCGACACCAAAAAAAATGTAGGCTAAAGCATCAAACTAGCCACGCTGAAGTAAATGACCATACTTAAAAAGTCTTGGATTGTTGTGGCAACGGGCCAGACCCAGTCGCCGGGTCCATATTAAATTTTGCGAGTAACCTTGGAATAAGGATGGCAAAAAAGGTAGCATTCATGATGGCTAAAAAAGCAGCCAAGCCTATCACACCACCAATATAAATCTCGCCCCATAAAATAAGGGTTAATAGACAGATTAGCATCCAAGCACTTGCTGCAATTAAAGCCGACGTACCAAACTGCTTGATGGTATATACATTTGTGTTTATCTCATTTTTTACGGCCAGGTCCCTTATATAAAGCGTTTGGGTTTGAGTCCCCACAGCGTTTGCTATGTAGGCGATAAGCGGAATAAATGAAGCAAGTACAATATTTTTTTCTAGCACATTGTCAAAACGCGTGATAACGGATGCAGTTATAAACCCTCCGAGCGTACCTATCATTATCCAAGGGACACGTTGTTTAAATGAACTAACAACTGTAGCTTCACCAGCAACAAACTTACTGGCTTTACCAACAATACCTGCCAGTCTCATATAATCTTCATGGGTTTCAAGCTGTAAAATAGATAATATTTGGTCACTAGAAAGCACACCCAATAGTACGCCTTTATCATCCACAACAGGCAATGCCTTAAGGCTATTTTTGATAGCGATATGGGCCGCCCTTTCCTGGTCCATTTGCGGGTGTACTTTGTGAAGCTTTGTAACCATTATCTCGGACACCTTAGTACTTGGTGGGTTCCGATAAACCTCGGCTATGGAAAATACTCCCCGCAGCCTCCCTTTCGGGGACACCACATATATATAGTTGATGGTTTCAAATTTCTTACGCTCCAGAAGACCGGTAACATCTCCTATTCTGTGGTTTGAATAAACCAAAGGAACATTCTGTGTAATTTTGTGCCCAACCGCCTCTTTAGGCAGAGTAAGTTTATTAAAAAGTTCAGAAGAAACTGTACTTATCTGCGGATACTTATCCATTTGCTCATTATAGCAAAGATATATTACTATTAACCTGTATGAGACTAATTCTGGCGCTGTCTGTGTTTTTGCTTTTCATTTGCACCCTGGCACCACAGTATTTGACTGCACAAACCGTGCAGTCTTTACAAAATCCAAGTTTTGAAAACGGCACTTCATTTTGGACAAATCTGACAGATCAAGATATTGACACACAAAATGTCTATAGCGGCCAAGCTTCTCTGCATCTGTCCGAAGCAAAAGATATAACGCAAGAGATATCTGTTGCCGTCGGCAGAACCTATACGTTATCGGGCTGGTTTTATTGGGATACTTTCGCCGGTTCCGGTTGGGGATACGACAGGGTTTCCGTCACCGACCAAAATAAAAATGTTCTTATCGAAGAAAGTAACCTCCACTCCAGTTATTCGCAAGCTTCTTGGAACAGCTTTACCGTAGAATTCACTCCCACAACCGAAACCATTACTGTTCAAATGGGAGTTTTCGGCCCCCGAAGCCAAGTAAGCATCTACTTTGATGAACTTACTCTGTTTCAAAACGTAGGCAACTCAACTCCCATAGCCTCATTTTCCACAAGCCCAACTCAAGCTCAAGCACCAGCGCTAATACAATTCAATTCAGGTTCCTCTGATTCAGACGGACAGATAGTAAGCCATTTGTGGGATTTTGGTGACGGCTCTCAATCCGATTTAAGCTCTCCCACCCATACTTACAGTTCGCCGGGGCTTTATGAAGTAACGCTTACCGTTACAGACAACACCGGCAGCCAGGCGTCCAAATCGCAGTTTATGACCGTCACCGAACCATCCAAACCAGAAGTCCCGCCTCAATGCCATGCAGACGTGGATTCAAACGGACTCGTGGACAGGGCAGATCTTGCCTCTGTTATTAATTTTGTCGGTTCAACCTGTATAGTCACGGGCCCCGCATGTGAGCTTGATATCAACAGAAACGGCGTTGTGGACTTAGGCGACGTTGCAGCCACGCTTTATTTCTGGAATCAAACATGCTCTCAATAAAAATTGCAGGCACTGTGTTTGCAGCTACTTTGCTTTTGTCTATCGGAGCCACTCCTGCATTTGCCCTTACACACCTTCGGACTATCCAGGTGGGCTCTGCCTACAAAGCCGACGGTAGCACCTCTCCCGACGCCTACTCAATGGTTGGAATAATTACGGCAGACAATCGCTATATTATCACCCAAGGCCCAAACCCCAACCATTCCGTTTCCAACAATATCATTTATAAGGTTGACCTGCAAACCGGCCAGGTAGTGGAAACAGCAGTTCCTTTTGGAAGCCAAATGTATGACATGCAGCTAAGCGCCGACGGGCGTAAAATTGTTTTTGGTAACTCAATGGACGGCTATGACGTTTTTCTGGTCAATGTGGACCCTCTAAGCCTTGACCGGCGCTTAAGCCGTCACGATCAAAGAGTGGTAGGAGTAAACTTTCTACCCGATAATAAAGGTGTGTTAAGTACCTCTCCCATGGTCAGCCAGATCTTCCGCTGGGATATTGCCACGTCCAGCCGCCTCTGGCAAATAGATCAGCAGCAAAGCTATCCGGTTCCTTCGCCGGATGGCCAAATCTTTGCCACATCATATGTTACCGATATTCAACTAAGAAGAGTTTCGGACGGCAGCCTCATCCGCAACTTAAATCATCAAGGTTTTGACAGTAGCTGGGGGGCAATTGCTCACCACGATTTCTCGGCAGACGGCCAGCGCATGGTAACGGTAGGCACTCTGGGAGACATTAAGCTGTGGAATGTTAATACGGGAACCCTTTTAGGTACTTGGCATGTTGGCGGCAAACTTCAAAAGGTTACGCTTCTGGGCAACGGCACTCACGCCGTTGTCACCAATCGCGAAGGAAATTCGCTGATTTTTAATCTGGAAACAGGCCAAATTGAAGCTACATTTGTAGCCTCTTGGGGCCACTATGTCTCTCAAGACGAGCAATACCTGGCCACCTTTCAGCCAAGCGGTGGCACCATAAATGTTTACCGTATATTTGACACCCGCTACGATGCCACACCGCCCTCATCACCCCAGAGCATAAACTACTCAACCCAAGGCTCTGATGTGCTCATCTCCTGGCAGCCGGCAAGTGATTCCCAATCCGGTGTTAAATTCTACCGTATTTACCGCGGCTCCCCGGGAACAGAAACCTACTACACTCAGGTTGGAGCAATTACTTCCTGGGTAGATGTGGGTGCCGCCGGCAATGGCTACTCATACAAAGTCACCGCAGTTAACGGCAACGGCCTCGAAAGTCCGCTTGCAAGCCAAGACCCGATGCCATCATTAACTCCGACTCAGTCGGAGCCAACCTCCACACCCACGCCGTCTCCTGCATGCCGTGCAGATGTCAATGGCAACGGCACAGTTGAAATAGGGGATATCTCCGGCATTCTGTTTTACTGGGGCCAATCCTGCGCTGCAAATATGTCTGCTTGCCAAGCCGACGTCAATGGAAATGCTACAGTAGAAGTGGGCGACATCGCAGGCACTCTTTTCTACTGGGGCCAAGTATGCCTGCCCGCCTCCGGAGGGTAATAAATTCTTTACACAAGCACCCTTCTGCATTGTATTATTATTTATATGTATAGAAGATTTCTAGTTATTTTTGTGTTCTTCTTTCTTTTTGCAAATCCTACCACAGATGTTAAAGCCTCCTGGCCCCAGCTGGCTGGGAATGCTCAAAGAACAGGTTTTACAGTCGAAGAGCCAGCAACCCCCTGGAGCTTTGCCTGGCATTGGCAGCCGGCCAATATGTTTACCATGCCTAGAAGCACCCACGCGGTCACCGGCGGGGGACTCATCTTCATGCCTGGTGGCTCCCAAGGATTATACGCAGTCAGAATCTCAAACGGCACCCAAGCCTGGGTTGCCCTGGGTAACTATCAGGACGCTCCGGCCTTTGATGAGCAAACTGGCTATCTTTACGCAGCAAACACGCAAGGACAGCTTCACAGAATCAACTCCTCAAACGGCCAGATTCTTGCCACTTACTCTGCAGGTTCAGCCATTAACGATGCAGTCCTTCTTGTAGGAAATTCTCTTTATGTCACCACACAAACGGGAAATTTGGACAAAGTTGACAAAAACACGATGACGCGTGTTTGGCGCTATTCCGGCGGGTCTGCCGCAACTACCGCTCCCACCTATTCACAATCCCGCGACATAATCATTTACGGCGATACCGACTTATATGTTAATGCAGTTCGAAATTCCAATGGTTCTCAAGCATGGAGAGTTAAGCCAACCACTCTTCCGGCCGGTTCTTGTTATCCGTACTCATTTGAATACGGCTGGCCGGTTGTAGCAGACACGGCCGGTGTTGTTTTTGTCCGTATCAGGCTAGGGGATAACGACACCTGGCTATCCGGTCCCGGTCCTTTGGGCAAATTCCCAACAACTAATGCAGAAATCAAAGCCTATTTAAATACCACTCCTCAAGCCAAATCTTTGTTTGCATTAAGTCTTGATAACGGCAGCCAGCCGTTTACACCTGCCGTTGGCAATGGCGGCACGGACGACAATTTCGACTGGTGTGACGGCCAATACAGCGGCACCAACTCCACCATCGGGCCAATGCCGGCAGTCAAGACCCTGCCCGATGGCAAACAAGTCGCCTATATAATCTTTAGAAACGGCCAGACCGCCGATCAAGGCTTTGCCTGGGACGGCCGTTGGGACGCTCACATGGGTGAAATGGTGCTGGACAACTCCACCGTCAACAGCTACACCGCCGGTGACATGCGTTTTGTCTATTTCCCCAGTATGATCGGTAACGGCATGATTACAGATGAGCAGTTTCCGATCACGGTTGCGGGAAACACCATCATGCATGCCCACTACGGCGCCAATGAATCCTACACTATTACAGACCGCTCCGCTGCTCTCGGTAGCTCCCTTTCAAACCAGATTGCGACAAACAGAAATCCCGTAGTTGTCCGCCGGATCAACCCCTATAGCGCCACAAGAAACGATGCCACTCACTACTTAAACTCCGGTATGGAGCTTTATTGTGATCCAAAATACTGGCCCGGCCCGGGCTTCTGGGTTTATTGGAACACGTATGACCCACCCAGTGATGCAAGCGTCTGCTCCGGCTACGGGGATGCCATCCGCCCCCGCTACACTTTTGTCAGCGACGGCAAAGTATTTGTGATAGGAAACGGCGGCGACATTTTTGCTCTGAATCATTCCGGCACAATACAGTCTACTCCAACCCCGACTCAGTCGGGGCCAACTCCCACTCCTACACCAACTCCCTCTCCCGCATGCCAAGCAGATGTTAACGCCAACGGCACGGTTGAGATAGGGGACATCTCCGGTATTTTATTTTACTGGGGCCAGTCTTGCCTGCCTGCGCAGACAGGCGCCGCTTGTGTTGCAGATGTTAACGCCAACGGCACGGTTGAGATAGGAGATATTGCAGGAGCACTATTTTACTGGAATAATATTTGTTCAAACTAAATTATGAAAAAATATCTAACAGCAATATTATGCACATTTCTGCTTTTAGCCGCCGCCGGTCCGCTTTTTGCCCAGTCAAAAGCGGTCTTTATCGGGGCCTCCACTTTCCATGACTGGATGGGTGCCACAGAGCGCGATTCCAGAACCGTCTTTCATGGCAATTTATTGTCCAGTCTTAATGCGAATAATTACTATGTAAACGATCTTTCCGCAACGAATATATATTTTGACTCGGGAGTTGAGGTCAATAGCCCAGGCAACATCATAGCCAGCAATAACATCGGCTATTTCTACACACTTTTCAGAGGGGTTCGCGCAGACACAGTGTACATGCCCGAAACCTACACCATAAACGCCCTCTCAACGCCGTCCCTTACTTCAATCCAGCAAAGCTCGGGAATCGTAAATCCCGGCGGTGAAAATGAAATCATCATGTTTAAGGCAAACCACAGAAGCGGAATACTAAACGGCAGCCCTTCGGGTTCCCCCACACAAATATCCTCAAATCCCATTCGAGGCCGCCAGCAGGTGGACTATCCAAGCGCATACACAATAGAAAACGCCAAAAGCGTCTATTTGGATCTTCTTAATTATTTTGCCGGCCACCAAGATAAATTCTTTGTAGCTATTACCTCACCCTCTTTTAACGTCAATGGCCCCGGCTATTCCGCGTCAACGGCAGCCAATACTCGCGCATTTTCCAACTGGCTGGTTAACGACTGGTTGGATAACTACCCCTACAACAACGTCATGGCTTTTGATTATTTCAATATCCTAACCCACGTGGATAACCATCACAGGCTAAACCCCCAAACCGGGGCAGAGGAGCACATAACCGTTGCCGGCAGTCCCAATCATACGGCCCCGGAATATGCCTACCTCACAGATATTCACCCGACCGCTCTTGGCCACAACAAAGCAACTGCCGAGTTGATACCCCTTCTGAATAGCAAAGTAAACGCTTGGAAATCCGGCACGCCCGTTTCTCCCACACCAACCCCAACACCCACGCCGATGTCGGACCCTTTGCCTTCACTTAGCCCAACCCCCACACCTTCTCCCGCATGCCAAGCAGATGTTAACGCCAACGGCACGGTTGAGATAGGGGACATCTCCGGTATTTTATTTTACTGGGGCCAGTCCTGTGCCGCCAATATGTCCGCCTGTATTGCCGATGTCAATGGTAACGGCACGGTTGAGGTCGGGGATATCGCAGGTGCACTTTTCTACTGGGGTAACTCATGCATAAACTAAAAAGGACCACATTATTAACTGCGTTTTTGCTGTTGCCCTTAATATTTCCGGGCATTTCCCATGCCGAGTGGACCCAGGACGCAGGCAACGCACAAAGGACCGGCTATACCGCCGAAGAGCCCCAAACTCCATGGACGCTTCTCTGGTCTTGGAACGGCCCCGACGCAAACGGCGGCACGACAGGTCACTTTTATGACGCGGGCAGAAGCTCCGAAAAAAGCATTCTCTGGGAAGGAAGAACAGTAACGGGTGCAAGTTTTGTTTTTGTCCCCGCCCTTCATGAGGGCATGTATGCACTAAACAAATCCAATGGCCAAGTCGCCTGGAATTCTAAGGCCGCAAACTTCGCGTCAACCCCTGCCTACGACGCGGACACCCAGTCTCTTTTTGCCGGAGCAACCAATGGTCTACTGTATAAATTTAATTCTCAAAACGGCTCGATTATCGCTACTTATCAGGCCCAAAGTCCACTAAACAAATCCGTTCTTCTAGTGGGGGATTTTGTCTATGTAGTCTCGGCAGACGGCAGGCTTCACAAAGTAAACAAAAACACGATGCAGTCAGTCTGGGTCTACACCGCATCAAGCCCGGCCGCAACCCCACCCAGTTATTCCTCAACACGCGATGTTATTGTCTATGCCACCCGGGACCTTTTTGTCCACGCCGTTTCCAATTTAGACGGCTCACGCGCATGGAGAGTTAAGCCCACACCACATAACCCTTCCGATTACCACACATTTGAAGGTTTTTGGCCGACCGTTGCGGAGCAGCATGGCATAGTTTTTGTAAGAATGAATATCGGCGGCAACATCAATTTTTCCATCTTCAGCGGCCCCGGTTATGGAAGCAAGTTTCCTAACACAAACTCGGAAATAAAAGCCTTTTTAACCGGACGGCCCGATCTTCAAAATCTTTTTGCTCTCTCGCTGGACACGGGCCAGCCGGTCTTTCTGCCGGCAGTGGGCTACGGTGGCGTGGAGTCTCTTCTTGATAGCGCCCCGATTCTGATGACAGGCCCCGTACCCGTTATCAAAAATTCAAATGGTCAGGAGTATGCATATACGCCTTTCAGAAACGGCCAGACCGCCGATCAAGGATTTGTTTGGGACGGCCGCTGGGATAGCCACATTGGAGAAATGGTCCTGGACAATCAAACCGTAAACGGCTATCTGGCGGGAGATCTTCGTTTTGTTCAATTTACAAATCCGGGAAGCTCAATAAATAGCGTTCATGTTGTCAATATTACGGACGAACAAAGCCCGCTTACAATGGCTGGAAACACCCTCTTTTTTGCCCATTGGGGAGGAAATACCAGCGTAACCATTCTTGATAGAAGCGACTCCCGAGGAGACACAAGAACAAATCCTATTACCTCCCGTGCAAATTACCCCTTAGTGCGAAGGCTTCAAACCTGTAGCAATTTCAATCCTCAAACTCACTTTGCCAACTGCTCAATGACGCTTTACAACGACGGCAAATACTACGGCTCATCAGGCTGGTGGACTTATTGGAATGTTTATGATCCGCCCACGCCAAGTAGGTCCGCATATTCAGAAGGCATTCTGCCTCGTTATACCTATGTAAGCGACGGGCTTGTCATAACCGAAGGAAATGGCGGGGAACTTATGGTCTTTTCCCACTCCGGCACATCCGCCCCAACCCCCACACCAACTCTGGCTGCCACACCAACCCCGTCTCCCGCCTGCCGCGCAGACGTCAATGGCAACGGCACAGTTGAAATAGGAGATATCTCCGGCATTTTGTTTTACTGGGGCCAATCCTGTTTACCTGCGCAGGCAGGCGCCGCCTGTATTGCGGATGTCAATGCAAACGGCAGTATCGAAGTTGGCGACATTGCAGGTACACTTTTCTACTGGGGTCAGTTATGCAATTGAAACATCGCGTTTTATCTCTCTATAGCACACTAGTTCTTATGCTGATTGGCATCTTTTTGAATAGTGACACGCATATAAGGGCTGCAGATGATATCCGTCAAATTGAAAGCCCGTATGAAATAAAAGAAGAGCAACCGGTAGCTGATCAAGTCCAACAAGATGCGAGTGTAACGACAGAAACCCCAACACTGGGGACAAAGCATGATGTAATAGTTAATGGCGATTTTCGGGAAAAGATAGACATACTTTTTGTCCCGGCGCGAATTACAGACATGAATACGATGGAAACTTTTATAAATCAGGCAATGTCGTATTTATTTCAATATCAGCCCTTTGCCGGGAGAGCCGATATGTTTAACGTGGCTTACTTAGATGTACCCATAGATGAAGATTTTTTTGGGTGCACAACAGTAAGTATCCCCTTTCAGTCACCCCGCTTTTCCTGTAATCAAGCCAAGATACGACAATATTATGAAGATACATTTAATGTAGACTTTGTGACAGTACTATTTGACATACCTGGATTCAGTTCCACAGGTGGTCAAGTAATGTACTTGTCATATAGTGGAAGTGGCTATATCTATGTTCATGAGTTCGGACATCAATTCGGAGGTCTGGCAGATGAGTATACATACAATCACGAGGGCTATTGGTGCATCGATAGCCAGAGTGAGACCTGCTACAGTGACTACATTGGGAAAATGCCGCCAATACCGAATATTGACCGGCTTGGTTGCTCAAAATGGTGTGACGGTTACAATTTCCAGCCGTTGATAATCGAGAACCAGCAATGTGCGCAGATAGGCAACAAGGCAGACTGTCGGAACCCTTGTGTTTGGAATGACGTACCACACCCTTTTTTTGGTGTTCAGTGTGTGTTGTATTCCAGCGATATTAACATCGGCCAATCATGCATAGAAGGCGCGGGATGTTATATGGGTGCTGACTATGGACAAATGGCTTTCCGCTCGAGCTCAAACAGTATGATGAACCTTCCTTCAAGTGATGGTTCAACTCCATTTAATCAGGTATCTCAAGATCATTTGGTAAAGACTATTAATTGTTGTTATGGGGCTAACACAGGCAACCAGGTATGTTCTGTCTGGTTGGAAGAGTTGGATCAGGCGGTTACCGATGCCGGTATCGGAGGTAGACTAAAAGACATTGCACAGTGTCAGAAACAGCGGTATTGTCAACCAATTAATCACCAGATAATAGTCGGACCAGAAGACGACCCGTTTGTTTGTCATGATTTGCAACAAGCGATAGATATGACAGACAACCTTTCTGATTATCAGATTATCATCAAACCAGGAAGATATGCTATTGATCACTTTGATTTGTTTTACAACAAAAACATCACTATCCAAGGTGATCCCTCCTCCACCCGAAACCAAACAGTACTTGATTTGGGCATAGAAGGTGGTGGTCTTTGGACACATTCTAGCGGTTTAGTAAAAAATCTATCAATAGAAGGCAACGCTCTCTATAACCTGCTAGTTATTAGTAATAGCCAAGTTGATTTTGAAAATGTTTCCATAGTTAACTTCCGTGGAAGCGCGGTCCGTTTGTCGAGCGGAGCTATCGTCAATATGAGCGATGTTTTACTTAGTTCGCGTCAATATAGAGGTGTACAGGTTGATCGACAAGCCGTGTTAAATATGGATGATTCAAAGATAGTGAATTCTGCGGTAGGATTAAGTGTCTATGGAACGGCCAATATTCATGATAGTTTGATTGCGAATAACGCTTCAGTAGGCTTAGATTTAGATGCAGCTGAGAGAGTTGAGGTAGATAAAGTGACTGTAGTAAATAACTGGCGAGGAATAGATATTAGCAATATAGAATCACCTTCACCATTGGTAGATATTAGCCGTACATTAATTGCTTTTAACAGTACGGGAGTACAAATGGACGCAGTAAGTATTGGAAGTTACACGTTCACTCAAAATGATCTTTTTGGCAACGAAACCGATGTGATTGGTTGGGATAATCCAGTGGGAGCTGTAGGAAATATTTCAGTTGATCCTCAATTTGGTGAAGATGATTATTGCATCGTTCCACAATCGCCTTTGGTATACGGGGATGCTAATGAAGGCGAATATATTGGCTACCGAGTGTGTGGCACAGATCCAACCCCCACACCGTCTCCTGCATGCCGCGCAGACGTCAATGGCAACGGCACAGTTGAAATAGGGGACGTCTCCGGCATTTTATTTTACTGGGGCCAATCCTGCGCGGCCAACATGTCCGCCTGTGTTGCCGATGTCAACGGTAACGGCAATATCGAAGTTGGCGACATTGCTGGCACCTTGTATTATTGGAATAGCACATGTACTCGCTAAAAAAAGTAGCAGCGATTTCATTATTATTAACATGCGCGCTTTTATTAAGCGTCCAACAAGCCCATGCCCAAAGCATTACTACTTTTAATGTAGGCCCGCCTCGCACAAATTTCCCCTTCGAAGGCTTCGGAGTTGAGCTTGACCCCTTCTTTTTCAACAACAACAATCAAAACTACGGCGCCACTCAAGAGGATTGGGACAGTATTATCGTCCCGCGGCTTAAACAGATGCAGCTTCCCATTGTACGCATGATGTTTCAGATGTATTGGGCCAACGGCGCCCCCGTCTCCGGCCAGCCGCCTGAAAACTGGAATTGGGATTTTAGCAACCACCAAATGCTTTCTCTCTTTAAATATCTGGACTTTACAAAAGAAAACAACATCACGGTTAACCTGGTCGAGTGGGGGTGGGTACCGGTCTGGGACAATCGTGCCGGCTGGCCGCCGGTCACCCACGACGATCCCCGCGTAGCCCAAGCAATAGCCTATATAGTGGATTATTTGATTAACACCAGAGGCTACACAAATATAAAATACTTAACCGTAATGAATGAGCCGGACAATGAATCCCAGGGTGTCTACATGCTTCAAAACCCCGAGCTTTATTACCGCATGTACCGAAATGTTCACCAGGAGCTGACTAACCGTGGCATACGTGACCAGATAATTCTCACAGGCGTTGACATGGGCGGCACATGGGACTGGTTTAAAAACGGCATTACCAATCTCCACGATATTCTAGATGCCTACGACTATCACCGCTACGCCACATTCAACGAAGTCCAAAACGTCAACTTGGAAGGGGATTGGGACACGCTCTGGAGCCACCTTTATCTCTGGCGCGGTGAGGTCAATAGTCGCGACCCGCAAGGCTCTTCAAAACCTCTCATGCTTACCGAGATGGGCAATGCCGGTGGAAGCACTTTTACTCATCCACTAATTGATACAACCAATTACGCAATCCATATGGCTGACTATGGTGTAACTCTACTTAATACAGATCATATTACAGGCATTGCCTGGGAAGCTTTTGATATCTACTACTTTGCAAGCTCCCCAGGTGCATATATGAATTGGGGGATGTGGACATTTGCGGACCAAGGCTGGTCACTTCGTCCTTGGGCACAAACCTGGGCGCTTCTGACCAAATTTGCGGTCCCCAGTAGCCACCCCATGCCCGTCAACGGTACCCCTCCGGCAAACCCGGACATCAGCCAACAGCGGCTTGCAGCCATCACCCGCCCCGACGGCGGACTTACTTTGTTTCTTATCAACCGCGAGTCCTTTGATCGCAGTTTCCAAATCAATCTTCCGCATGCTCCCGAACACTCGTTTACCCAATACCTTTGGGATCCCCAAACATTTACCAACTATCCCGATCAGCTGATTATCTCCCCTTCTGCAACTGTTCCCGCATCTCAAAACCTTTCTGTAAATGTTCCCGCCGAATCTTTTATTGTGCTTGTTGAAGGCCCCTCATCTCAACCAGACCCCATACCCAACCCGGCATGTGAAGCAGATGTTAACGCCAACGGCACAGTCGAAATAGGGGACATCTCCGGCATTTTATTCTACTGGGGCCAAAGCTGTTCGCAAAATCCCTCCTCATGTATTGCTGATGTCAACGCAAACGGCAATATCGAAGTAGGCGATATTGCAGGCGTACTTTTCTACTGGGGAGGTGCTTGCCAGCGGTAGCTTGCTATACTTTACTATATGAATCAAAAAGTTAAACTTGCTTTGATTTTGATGACTCTGGTTTTTTGCTATCTCGGCAGTCTTTCAGCAGCCTCTGCACAACAAACAGTTACAGTCCCAATCCAGGAAATTAACGTAGGCGCAGACGGCTATGCTCATCCGATAAGATTTTCAAAAGTTGATGGCAATACCTTTATAACTAGAAAAGTCGGCCAATACCTTGCTAAGTATGATCTTACCACCAGCCAGATGTTGGGAGAATGTTGCCAAACCGATATAATGTTTCACTCAATTGGTACAAGCTTTGACGGAAAGTTTGCCGCCGCAGGTCCGCGGCAGGATGCAACACTTTACCGGGTTACGGTTGCCAACTACGAACCTCTTTCCTTCTATAGTCACCTAGTTGGTCATACTCACCGAGTATATGCAACCACTTTTTTGCCGGACAATAAAAGACTTATATCCGGTTCCTTTCACGGAGATCAAACCATTTTGTGGGATTTTCGCACAGGTCAGCAAATTTGGAATCTTCCAGGCCAATGGGAAAATCAAGTCGTCAGCCACGACGGGGTGCTTTATGCCCAAAGCAATCGAAATGATATAGAAGTTCGGCGCATCCTGGACGGCTCTTTGGTCTGGAGATTTCACCACCAAAACGATGCCGGCTGGGGAGCAGGTGTGGCCATGGCGTTTTCACCGGACGACAAAAGACTTATATCGGGTGGTACCACCGGAGGTTGGATTAAAGTCTGGGACTTACAAACAGGTCAGCAACTTGATCAGTGGCAAGAGGGAGGAGAGATTCACGAACTCTTTGTATTGGGAGACGGCAGACATCTTGTGACCTGTAATTATGGCGATCAGGCAAACAATTATGCCAATTCCGGAGCAAGGCTTTGGGACACAACCACCAAGACAGTAGTCAAATTTTTTGATTCCGGCAGAAACTGGAGTTGTGATGTGTCGCCGGATGAAACACATCTACTCACAAATACGGTTGGTATTGTCAGATATTGGAGGCTGTTTGACCAGCCTTATGACTCAACACCGCCATCCTCACCTCAAGCAGTTACGTATTCAAATCAAGGTTCTGATGTAGTTATCTCTTGGCAACCTGCAAGCGACCAACAATCTGGTATCAAGTTCTACCGAATCTATCGTGGCTCCTCCGGTGCAGAAACCTACTACACCCAAGTCGGGGCAATTACCTCCTGGGTAGATACAGCTGCCGCCGGTAATGGTTACTCATACAAAGTTACCGCAGTCAACGGTAGTGGCCACGAAAGCCCGCTTACAAGCCAAGACCCGATGCCAACATTAACTCCGACTCAGTCAATACCAACCCCTACACCAACACCCTCTCCCGCATGCCGCGCAGATGTCAACGGTAATAGAACAGTTGAAATAGGGGATATTTCGGGTATCCTTTTCTACTGGGGAGCTTCCTGTGCCGCCAATATGTCCGCCTGTATTGCAGATGTTAATGGAAATTCCACAGTTGAGATAGGCGACATCGCCGGCACTCTTTTCTACTGGGGCCAAAGCTGTCCTTGACATTTAATTAGCAATAAAACTAAATTTAATAATAGTGAAAAAAGTTAAAATACTTGCCATTGTTGTCGCAGTAGGCATCTTTGCCTCGGTTGTTGCTCGCAACATCTTTGCCCAGTCCGCAAGCGCCTCACTGTTTTTCTCCTCAACCCCAACAAGCCCCTCCGCAGGCCAAACAGTTAACATAAAAGTCTATGTGGATACCGGGGGCAATCAAGTCAACACGGTAAGCGCACATATGCAATACCCGGCGGATAGGCTGAAATTTGTCAGCTCCTCGTTTGCAAACTCTGAATTCACAAGCGTGGTTGAGCGCGACGAAATTACTTCCGGCCGGCTCAAATACACCGCTTTTATTATTCCTCATTTTCAAGGCTCTCAAGGCTTATTCGTCGAACTAACATTTCAAGCTCTGGCTTCAGGGAAAGCAGACATTTTCTTTCTTCCCACGTCAGGGGTTTATTTAGCAGACGGCACAGGAAGAGACATCTTGAGTTTAACCGTATCCGACAACCTTTCAATCGACGTATCTGCTTCCGGCACTCAATCCGACAATGTTCTTGATAGTCAGGGCCTACAAGACGATTCAATATCTCTTGAAGAACAACAGGCGGGTGTAGTTGACTATTCCGTTAGTGCCCCAATCGCACAAAAACCATCAGCTGATCAAGATACTTATCTTACAGCAACACCGGCAGCCTCATCCCAACAAACTATCTTAGTTGTGATACTTATAGTTACACTCGTGCTTCTCGGGCTTGCGACAATTTTCATGTTAAAAAAGCTTATTGACAAGAGGCAGGGTAGTAAGGTTAATATTAATCAAGAGGCGGGGGATAATACCCAAAATGGCCAAAACATTTGAAAATATTAAACATGTAATTAAAAAGCAGGGGGCTTTAGTGGGCCTTCTTCAGGTTGCCGTGATTTTAGGTGGCCTTGCAATTACGGTTTACCTTGTCAGCCAACAAACTCGGCCTGGAATAAAAGCCGCTCCTTACGAGGCCAGGTATTATTTTGAATCTTCAAACATCAATGTCTCTGCTGGTGAAGATTTCTGGGTCAAGCTTTGGCTTGACACCTGTATAGGCGATCAGGGTTGTGCAGAGGCGCAAGCCGCAGGCGTTACCCTTAACTTTAATCCTTCAATGCTTCAAGTTATAAACGACAATGGGGACCCGGCCACTCAAGTCTATATTGGTAATTATCCTTCTGGAGAAAGGGTTTTTCCTTCTGTCGCAGAAAACACGGTGGACAATATCCAAGGTCAGATTAAAGTGAGCCAATACGGCCTTGACCCTTCAACAGGCCAGCCGGCAAATTTCTCCGGCTCCGGTGCTTTCATCTCTGTTCATTTCCGCATGATTGGCACACAAGGCTCCACTCCGGTTACCATCGATTACATTCCTTTCAGCGATGATGCAAACAACGAAAATGATGGCTCAAACGTCTTCTGGGCGGGCGCATTCAATCAGGACATATTAAGCCTGGGTGACGCGGCCGATCCAACCCTTCTTACGGCAAGCATTGCCCAACCGGGGGGCGGTCCGTCAATTACGCTTGTGAACACACAAACAGGGGAAATCAATGTTGGTAACACCTTTGACGTAAACGTGGTTGTTAATTCAGGTTCTTATCAAACCGTCGCAACCGACATTGTTGTGGATTATCCAACAAATTTGCTTTCGGTTGTTGACGCAAATCCCTTTATCGACGGTGTCCAGATAAGCCACGGCACAATATATGAACAGTATGAATATGCAAACGGCACAAGCATCAACGCTTCGGCCGGTCTAATAGATCTCTCCGGCTACACTCTAACCGGCACTCAGGCTCTTTCAGACGCAGTTTTTGCAACAATCACCTTCCAAGCCATTGCCCAAACACAATCAGCAGACGTCACTCTTAGCTTCACCCCGGGCGAAACTGATGAATCAAACATCCTTGAATACCAACCAGGTGGTGGCATAGATGTGGCCAATGATGTTTTAGCATCTGTTGGAAATCTTTCAGTTGCAATTGGTGCAGGTGCTCAACCAACACCAACGCCAACGCCGACACCAACAGCCGTTCCGACCCCAACTCCCACAGCAGTGCCATCGCCCACACCTACGCCCGCACCCAGCCCAACACCAACACCATCACTAGATTGTCCTCTTGCACCATACTCCGCCGAACAGCAAGTACAAGGAGAGTGTGGTGCACGCCAAGGCAACATGACGGTTGCCTCCAGTGCCGGGGTTACATACGTACATGTTCCAACCACAAGTTCTTGTTCCTCATTTGATAGGGTAAGGTTTGCATTCAGTGGTATAGCAGATGGCACATACGAGGTGCTTACAAGAATAGGCGGGCTTGATTCTAATCATGATGCAATCAATGTATCCATTGATGGAAGCACCCCGGTAAGAAACTATCCATTCGATGGTACCCAAAATGTATGGAATGCCTGGAACACGCAGACAATATGGTGGGCAAATCCCGACACAACACGGACACCAAGAACAGTCACACTAAACAAAGGCACAAGCTATATCTACAACCTTGACTTCACTTGCGCAGAGTCTGGTGTAAGAGTAGATTGGGTTGAGCTAAGAGCAGTAGCCACCACACCTACCCCAACCCCTGCAGCCTGCAATGTAAAAGGAGATCTTGACGGCAACTGCTGTGTCAACGGGGTTGATGTAAGCATGATGGTTGCTCGATGGGGTAATATCCTATCCCAAGCTGATAGCTTTGTCGATCTTGACAGCAATAACAAGGTCAACGGCGCAGATATCGCCATTCTGGTCTCCAATTGGGGCGGGACTTGTCAGCCATAACAAAAATCTCTCTATTGACTTCTTTCCAATAGTTTCATATCCTTTTTCTTGCTAAGAATGTTGAAAAACAAGCTTGCGTATATTGTCGTCCTCGGCGTTTTTATATTTAATATAGGCTCTGTTATCTATCTTGCCTCAAATCTCTTGAACAGAGATGTTCAAAACCCGCTTGTTAAAGGGGAGAATACCTCCGTTGCCTCAATCGAATTTACACCACAAAGCCAAAACGAAGCCACTTTTTATTTCGAAACGGATGAAGTATATGCAAATCAGGCTCAAGAGTTTTGGTCAAAAGTGGTTTTGGATACCTGTGTAGGCACAACTCAGACTTGTGTCAATGTTTCAGCAGCCAGCTTGAAGCTATATTACGACGCTTCAGAGCTTGAGGTTCTCGAAGTCCAAACCCAAGATTATCAAACTCAACAATCCATTTTTAACAGTTGGGCAGAGAATTCAGTTGATGTGGACCGGGGTACAATTACGGTCAGCGGCTACGGGTTAGGCCCTTCCGGCCCCGAGCCCTTTAGCGGCCAAGCCGCGTTTATTTCAATTCATTTCCGGGCTGTATCAAACTCCACCTCCCAAGTCCTCTTTGATTCAACCTCCACTAATGCATTTTGGGCAGAGGAATTCAATACAAACATTGTAAATTTAGGCGAGGTACCAAATCCCGTTGGTCTCACCGTTTTTTCCGGTGGCGTTATCACCCTTGATTCTCCGCAGTTGGATTATGAGGTGGGGGAGCAAGTCGCGGTTAACATACTAATTAACTCCGCCGGCTCTCCGACAGTAGCCTCGGACGTGGTTATCAACTATCCGGAAGATCTTTTGGAATTTATCTCGTTTACCCCATCCATTATTTACGAATCTTACCAATCTCTACCCGTCCAAAATGGGATAATAGACACAACAGGTTTTTCTGTAAACGGCACCGAAGCACTTGACAACGCTTTATACGCAACTCTGACTTTTGAAACTTTAGCCGCAGGCAATGCTGATATTACTGTTGATTTCCAAGCTGGCACTACAACCGAATCAAACATATTAGTAGGTGATGCAGACATCCTGGTTGCTGTAAACAATTTATCCATTAGTGTCTCCTCACCGGAACCATCCGCAACGCCTACCCCAACCCTAACTCCAACTCCGACGCCGACTCTGGCTCCCACCGCCACACCAACCCCTATCCCAGACGCACCCAGAGGCGATTTAAATAACGACTTCTGTGTCAATGGTAGTGATGTAGCCATCATGATTTTCCACTGGGGTTGGATTGCATCTAGTGACTTACCTGCGCAAGCGGAAGCGGCGGATCTGGACAGAAATGGTAAAATCAACGGCGCAGACATTGCCATCCTCGTCGCCTCCTGGGGTGGAAACTGCGCTCCTTAATCTTTATACTATTTCAGATGAAACATGTTCTATCTAAGCTTGAAAACGGTATCCAAGTCCTAACCATTCCTCTTCCTAATTTCCAATCCGCCACAGTTACCGTCTGGCTCAAAGTAGGCTCGCGCTATGAACCGGACAAAATCGCCGGCATCAGCCATTTTCTAGAGCACATGGCCTTCAAAGGCGGCAAGCGCTATCCTTCCGCAAAAATAGTATCCGAAACAATCGACTCAATTGGCGGTGAATTCAACGCTGGCACAAACACCGAGTACACCAACTTCTATGTCAAATCTCAAAAAGATTCCCTCCCAATTGTCTTTGACGTCTTATCAGATATGCTTATTAATCCTTTGTTAAAAACCGCCGACATCAACCGCGAAAGGGGAGTAATTCTCGAAGAAATCGCCATGTACGAAGACACCCCCAGAAGAAAAATCTGGGATATCTATGAGAATTTAATTTTTAATGGTAACCCCCTCGGCCGCGATATAATCGGCAGCAAAAAAAGCGTCAGCACCATTAACAGAAACGACTTTATAAACTTCAGAAAGTTACATTATCACCCAAATAATATGCTAATTACCGTCGCCGGAGGGGTAACACACAACAATGTCTTAAAGCTTACGAAAGAGTACTTCTCGTTACCAAAAACAAAAACAGAATCCGTATTTACGGAATTTAAACCGGCGCAAAAAAAGCCTCAAGTTAATCTAAAATACAAAAAATCCGACCAGGCACATTTAGTATTGGGTTTTCTTGGTTATCCCTACGGCCACAAACAAAGGTTTGAAGAAAGTGTTCTTGCAGCCATATTGGGTGGGGGGATGAGTTCAAGACTATTCACCGAGGTTCGAGAAAAGCGCGGCCTTGCGTATTCAGTCTTCGCCATGGCAGACCACGCAGTTGACACAGGCACCATTTGTGCCTATGCCGGAGTGGATCTCAAAAGAATAGAGAAAGCTATCAAAGTTATTCTCAATGAATTTTATAAGCTCACTGACCACCGACCACTAATCACCGACCGCGAACTCAAAAAAGCTAAAGAATACATCAAAGGGCACCTTGCTCTTTCCTTGGAAGACACCGAAAATGTCAACTCTTTTTACGGTAAAAAGCAGCTTCTAACGGGGAAAGTAGACTCACCAGAAGATATAATAAAAGGCATCGATAAAGTCACAGCTAGGGATGTTATTTCTCTTGCCAAAGACACCTTTACCCCCAAAACCCTCAATCTCGCCATTCTTGGCCCCTATAAAGACCCCACAAGATTCGAAAAACTCATCAATTAATCAAACCTTTTACGATACTCAACCCGTTTTCTATACAGTTCTTCAGTGAGTCCACCTACTCGCATATGTTTTCCTTTCAGTGAAATTATTAACTTATCAATCAAATAATTAGCTTGGTTGATCAAAGTAATCATTAAGTTAACTGCTTTCTCTAATTTTCCCTATTTCCCAAATTTCCCTTATATTTTATACTATTGCAAAATGAAAGGGCTCGAGTTTCCAGTCATTGGTAGCAAAGTTAAAAATTTGCACAAGAAGTTTGATTTATCATCTCCTGCCGGCAGGAAACAGTATTTTCAGGCCAAAGTCGGGGATGAAATTCACGACATTAAAGACTATCTGAAAGAAAACACCTTTATAGCTTACATGCTGGGCAAGAAAAACTCCGGCAAAGGTACATACTCCAAATTATTCACCGAGATCTTTGGTGAAGATAGAATCGCAACAATATCAGTAGGGGATGTTGTTCGCGAAACTCACGCAAACTGGGATAGCTTCAAAAAAAGCGATAAGTATAACCAACTCAAAGCCCTTTATCGAGGTTACATCTCGTATGACGATGCAGTAGATGCACTCCTGGGCCGCTCAACCGCAAATTTACTACCTACAGAGTTTGTCTTGGCGCTACTAAAACTTTATATACAACAGTACGAGGGCAAGTCTATTTTTATAGACGGCCTGCCTCGAGAAATGGATCAGGTCAGCTACTCTTTGTACTTTAGGGATCTGATCAACTACCGGCAAGACCCGGACATGTTTATTCTTATTGATATTCCCGAATCAGTAATTAGCGAGCGTATCAAGTACAGAAGGATCTGCCCAGCCTGTCATACGTCCAGAAATCTTAAACTTCTGGTTACCAGCAAAATCGGCTATGACAAAAAGAAAGATGAGTTTTATTTAATTTGTGACAACCCCAGCTGTACTGGCGAGCGAATGGTAGCAAAAGAAGGGGACGATTTGGGTATTGAACCAATCAGGCCGCGCCTCGAGAAAGACGAAGAGATTCTTAAAAAAGCATTTGCTCTATACGGCATACCAAAAGTGCTTTTACGCAATCACGTTCCTGTCAAAGACGCAGATAAATACTTCGACGGTTATGAAATCACACCCGAGTATGTCTTAAAACAAAAAAATGGCCGGGTAATTGTTAGTGAAAAGCCGTGGACTGTTAAAGACGATAACGGGGTAGACTCCTTCAGCCTTCTTGCGCCCGCTGTTATTGTAGCACTTATTAAGCAACTCGCTGAAATTCTTCCCAGCTCCTAAGGAATAATCGTTGGAGTAGGTGTCTGCCCCGACTCAGTCGGGGTTGGAGTCGCCTCTGCCGCAGGGGGTTCTGCCTCTTGGGGAAGCTCAATCGGCTCCTCCAAAACCGTCTCGGTCTCACCCTCCGGAGGCGTCAATGTTTCTCCTTCAGTGACTTCGGTTGTTTTTTGTGCTTTCTGTGATTGCAAACTCTCCAGCTCCGCCGTGGCCAATTCATAATCCTGTGTTCCCGGCTCAACTAGGCTCACCACTATGCTCATCTCACTTATAGCGCGGTCAATCTGCCCATCCTCCCGATATGCGGCCGCCAAGTTAAAATGTGCATTTGCCAAATCCGGCTTGGCCAGTGTTGCCAGCCTGAATACATCTATAGCATCTTTATAATTTTTTGCTTGATAGAGTAGGCCCCCCAAGGCAATCCTGGTATTGGGATTTATTGGGTCAAGCGCAACCGCCTGTGAGTAAGTCTGGAAGGCAAAGACATCCGCTCCTTGTGCCAAAGGAATAACGGCACGGTAAACAGAACCCAACACTTCCCAGTTACTAGCCTTTTGCGCATTTAACGTAACCGCGGCCTTGCCCTCACGAATTGCCTGTTGCACCAGCTGCGCCAGAGTGTTTCTGTCTGTTTCGCTAATCTGCTCATTTTGCGCAATATTGTTCGCAAGCGCCAAGTTCACCTGTGAATAAGAAATTCGATATCTATCTACATAAGGGTTTGTATTTATTGCCCTCTGAAGAGTCTCATAGGCAAGCCTTCCGTCATTTGCCGCAACTGCATTAATCGCACTTCTGTAAATCGCTTCAGCAGACAAAACCCTTACCGCAAAATACCCAACGGCAATTGCTCCCAATATAAATGGTGTGGTTACCACAATTGCAGGGAAGCGTGACTTCGCATCTCCCATAAAAGACAGCTCCATCGGCTTTGTCTCGCTCGCCAATGCCAGCAAAACAAACATTAGTATCATCAAAGCCGGTGTAATAGGAAATATCAAAAGAAGCACCAAAAGCACCCCAAAACTCACTAAATAAGCCACGTTCGCGCTGCCCCAGCCTACCAATTTTCTCTCGCGGCTTTCCTTTTGTGCAGCTTTTGCAACTCTAACATATAAAAATACAACGCTGCCCATTGCGGCAACCCCCAAAACACCCACCTCGGTCAAAAGCGTGATGTAATACGATCGGCTGGAGGTAAACCTAAGCTGCCAATTATCGGTCTGGTTATAAGACAATGGCCTAAATCGATTAAACGCACTCACGTAGTTCCCCGGCCCCACACCCATCAGGGGGCTGACTTTAAGCGTGTCAATAGCCACAGTCCAGCTGGTTGTAAAGTCAGGCAAGCGCGGAGAAGTGTCCCTTCCGGGCAAGCTGTAAAATCCTGATATTACAATACCAAAGATCAATAGCACCAAAGAGATGCCGTAAAACGCCTTTGTTGCCATATCTTTTTTGTTTATTACGCTATAAACGGTCAGCGGTACCACCACCGCGAAAAACACCAACGAAGGCAAAACCCCACCCAGAGTGTTAAATGCCTGCGTCTCTCCAACTACCTGTCCAATCCCAGGCAAGCTAGACAAAACCCCCGCAATTGACAAAAGCATCACTACAACCATCGTGATAGCACTTGCAACCAGCGAAAGCTCCACAAATCTCTTGTGTTTCATCTGATTGATCAAAAAGTACAAGAAAGCCCCGCCCACGACCACGGTGGTAGTACCGGGCAATAGCAACGCCTCCATCTTGTTCGGGCTTTGTACTACTGTAGTTATTACATACGCCAAAGCAACAAGCATCACTGCAATATCAAATTTTCCAAGGCAGAACCTTACCTTGCCTCCGGTTATTGCCTTAACGGACTTAACCAAGATCAAGGCTATGACACCAAAAACCAAAAGCCCCAGCTTTGGTGTATCAAATGAATTAGGAAATATTGGTAATACCACCAAAGGAAGCAAAAACACTAAAAAGGCGAACGCCAAATCCTCAAAAAACTGCAAATTTACCCCGATTGAATCGGGGTTTACTTGTGTTTTTTTATTTTCCGTCTCCATATACCCTATACCCTATACCCTATACCCTAATTACTAGTTACTAATTACTGATTAACCAATTAAATGATATATCAGTATTCGTCGCTTTTTGCAATGCCACAATAAAATATCCATATCCCTGCTCGGCGATATAAAGGGCCTGGCCGCCAGTATCGGCAGTGGCCGTAACAAATATTTTCGACTCCTCATCTACTAGCGGGTTCACTACTTTTGTGTTTGTATTGCCTTTGTAAATAACCGCCTCGCCGTCCACCTTATATATTCGCCCGCCCTCCAAACTATCTCGCTGCGAAGAAGCATTCAAAACCAAAGGTAATCTGTCCGCCCCCTCAAAAGAGACTTTTTCAGGATCTTCCAAAACTATGGTGACTTTACCTCCACTAACTTTCTTAATTTGAGTCGGAGCAGTCAAATCTATCTTGTTCGCTATCTGTTCCGCGCGCACCTTACTGGTTGTATCCAAAGGGTTAGTTAGGTCCACCACCTCACCTTTGGGGTAGGCAACCATGCTCGCCACCACCAAAAATGTACCGGCCGCGACTGCCGTTGTATTTATCTTAAATCTTCTGGATTTTAAATTAACTTTTTCGTTGGCAACATTTTTCATAAAGTCCTTCTTCATAAATTCAGACAATCGTCTTAATGAAGACAATTTTCTATTCAAAGTTCTCTTTGGAGTGGATTTGCCACGCAAGTATGCTATGTATTCATCTACAACCCGCCCGTCAATGTCCTGATAATCACGCTTTGTTATCCATCTTATAAATTGCCTCACATCAGACATATAAAACCGTGCAGTAGAAGGGGAGACATCAATATATTCCAAATATCTCCCAAAATCCTTTATTAAATCTAGGTTCAAATTATACATATTATCAGAGATTATATTTCAATATGACAACACCATGTTGAAATGTCAATAAGGAAAATGACTACTTTCTGTAAGCCAGTCTCTTCTTAAGAAGTTTTTCGCTAAATCCGCCTTCACGCTGATGTTTTAACTCAAGTGAAGCTGAAAGTTTGTGTAGCAAATAGCACGCTTGGTTAACCAAAGTTATCATCAGGTTTACAGCAATTTCAGGTTGGTTGGGTAAGTCTGGGAAGTTGGGGGAGTTGGGTAGCGTCGGAGTCTTTTTCAAAATGCCCCACACTTCCCTTAGTTCCCCCACGTCCCTTACAACCCTTTCCTTTTCCCAAATGGAAAGCCGGTTTTGCCTTGCGTACGCGTGGTAATCCTTAAGTAGCTCCTCTTGGCTACCAGCGGCAACACCAACTAATTTTATATATCCTGCAAGGCTCTTTTGTTGGTTACCCTCTGCTATGTTTGCCATCCCACTTCTTGCAGCTTGCTCCATTTGATCTTTTGTACGGGATTTATAATCTATCCACCTTTTGCAAAACTCAACAGTGTAGTCATAAATAGGTACTGTAATTTTGTATGCAAGTAAATACTGATATCCAGCTTCTGCCATTTCTATACTTAAGGCCCGAAACGGGCCGTTCCATCATTCATCACCTTTCTTATCTGTGCTGCAGTTAGAGGATAGTTATAAATCCTCACATCATCAATCTGTCCATCAAAATAGGTGGTGCTTACCCTTCCAATATCCATATCATTTGCTGTCAAGCCACTATCAGAAACAACAGTTACATGGTGCCAGTTGGCGTCCGAAAAGCTTGTGGTTTGCCTGCCGTCAATATATACCGTCTCTGTTCCAAATCCTCCAATGCTCATCGTTCCGCTTGATACAGCAACCGTGTCACTCGCAGACAGCTGCAAAATCGACTCGGTTGTGTCTGCCGGTTTTACCCAAAAGCTCACGGCATAAATATCGGTCCTTCCGGTATCTCCTATATCAACATAATCATCACTCCCGTCAAAATCCAAGCTCGCGCTACGCTTGCCGCTTTTTCCGTTGTACCAAGCCGATGAGGAATTCACCGTATTACATGCCCCGGCAGAATAATTAGTACCGTTTGCACCAATTGATATTGATCCATTATTTCCGGCCGCATCACCGTTGGCATTCTTTGCATTATCATAAGCAGTCGTTCCACTGCACTCATCAAACTTCCACCACCCAACCGGCACCCCGCGGTTATAATCGTACATAATCTGCGCCGAACTTCTTGCATACCTGTAAACCACAGCATTATCAATGCTGCCTTTAAAAAAGTGATCCACCAACGACCCATGTGTGCCCAGATAAAACGAATCATCGTTTGCAATTGATGATGAAGTTATGCTTGAATCAATGCCAACATACTCTCCATCAACATAAAGCTCAAGGCTGCTAGAGCCGTTTTTAACACAGGCTACATGGTGCCAACCCCCGTCATCAAACCCTCCGCCGCTTGTGGAAACATAGTCCAACGGAAAACTGGTGTTGTCTGTATCAAAGCCGCAGCGCACATTACCGTCGCTTAACAGTTCAACAGCATATCCTCCATCCGCGCTTGTATCGTCAAATTTCGAAAGTATTGTCATATCATTTATCTGATCAGTTCCCTTAAACCACACTTCAAGTGTAAAGCTGTCTGTGCCTAAGAAATCCAAGTCGTTGTCGTCACTTCGGGCCGCGTAACCCGTTCCACTTAAACTAATTGCGCTCCCATATCTTCCACTTGTCCATGTCAAGTTTGTAGTAGTGGTAGAATCTTTTCCGTTTCCAGAGGTGTCATAAATGGTGGTACCGGTATTTTCATCCAACCTCCATACCAATGTGGCCGGGTTTCCGGCCCCACCGCCCACATCATCTGCCTCACTACTGGAAACCCCGAAAACGCTCCCGCTTCCATGGGCATAATCAATTTTCACTTGCGCCTCCGAGAGAGTAGAGGAGTACATTTTTACTTCATCTATGTAGCCTGTAAAAGCAGTATTTGTTGATACGCCATCATCACTGTCATATTCTCCAACAGTAAAATCACTCCCTACGTCATCAAGCCCTAAAAAGCTTGCGTTTTGTGCATTTTGGGCAGCATAAACCCCATTTATATATAACTTAAGATCTCCCGCAGCCCCTGCCTGCCCACCATTGAAAGTAAATGCTACATGGTACCAAGTGTTCTCGGCCACACCGTCAGTGGGGCCGGTTGCTGTTATCACCTCATCCGTGCCCTCATCATAAATCTGCACTTCAAAGTTACCTGTTGCGTCATCAGCATCATCATTTTCAACATAAAGCCTGTATGCTCTTTGCTCGCTTGATACGGTTGCATCCCATTTTGCAATAATTGCGTCCGCATCACTTCCGGTAGAGGTCGGCATTGTTGTTACGTACACCCAGGCACTACCAGAAAACGGCTCATTTCCGTTAAAATCAACAAAACTGTCGTTGGCCGTCGAAATTGCCACACGCTCCCCGGCCGCATCAAAGTTCAGGCAACCATTTAGCTTGCATGAACCACTAGTAAGCCACGAGGCGCCAGTAATTGAGCCGTTACTATTCTCCATCGCATCATAAGCAGTCGTACCGGTCTGCTCATCAAACCGCCAGTGTACATCGGGCTCGGTAGCCGAAGATTCGGTTGCACCCCCTCCTGCAACTGCGGTGGATCCTCTTGAGCCCGCCCCGGCCAACAAATCTGTCTTTACCTCTGCCGCGCTTCGCGCATAAGGATAAATTTTAAACTCATCAATATATCCTTCCCAGCCATTGCTTGCCCCGTCGCCGTCGATGCCCAAATAATTAGCGTCATTATTGGATAGGGAACTGCTTGTAATATTTGTGTCGCTTCCAACCAAGTGTCCGTCAACATACAAATAAATTCCGGTGGTACCGTTCTTAACTGCCGTAAAATGGTGCCAGCTGTCATCGTCATACAAAGCTGTTGAGGATGCCCAGTCACTGGGAAAACCTGAATTGTCATTA
>Ga0265297_10002124_pt1 | contig 41977 bp, 38 predicted proteins | sample Munlanlwell13791_FD_192502 | JGI IMG/M metagenome (GOLD analysis project Ga0265297, IMG submission 192502) | Leachate microbial communities from a municipal landfill in Southern Ontario, Canada - Leachate well 137-91 | ecosystem: Engineered > Solid waste > Landfill > Unclassified | place... | reverse complement strand
TCAAAGCCATGGAAGATGCCATTAAGGCGGAAACGCCGGCATTCATCCAGCTTGGCGATGTGCAGGTCGAGCCTGTCATCGGTCCCGACGGTAGGGGCAAGGTAAACTTTAAGGTTGAGTTCTCGGCCAAGGAAGACCTTTTCAAGGTTGACCGCAAGGTTGAGGGCGATCCCACTATTACCTTACTCAAGCTTGTCAGACGCAGTGGCGACAAGGCGGTAGGCTATGGCGTGGCCGATGTTTCCAGAATTATTGACCTCTGGAAGGTGGAGTCTGTGACTATGCAAAGCGGATCTCCGGAGTTTGGATTTCCACTTGGCACATTCGGCCCCGACCACTACGCTACTGACAGCAAGGAGGCAAAAGAAGCCCTGCTACTTCAAGCCAAAAATGCACGGTTGGCAGAGCAAAAGAAAAAGGATGCTCTAGCCGAACAGGAACGCAAGGAAGCCGAGCTAAGGGCAGAGCAAGCCCAACGAGAAAAAGAGGCCCAGGCGCAGATTGCCAAACTCAACGAAGAGGCTGCTCAACGCCAGAGAGAAGAGCGCCTGCGCCAAGAGCAAAGACGCCTCGAACAAGAAAAAGAGCGTCAGCTTGCCAAGCAACAACACCAGAAGGAGCTTGAAAATCAACGGCAAAAGATTCTTCAGGCAACCTCGCCTGGAGCTAAGTATTCTGGCACTATCTCCAACAACCAGGGCCAACAAGAGAGCATCCTGATGCAAATTAAGAGTCGCGATGACTCTTCCATTCAGGTGATCTTTTCAAGCCCCAACGGCCGTGCCAAGCGAACCTTTGAAGGGGATATTGTCTTTGAGCCCAAAACTGAGATTAGACTGAAGTCAACCGACGATGTCTACCCTCCGCCTAATGGGCCAAAACGGTTTGATCGCGGATCTTCTGGGTACTTCTATTTCGGAAAGACTTACGCTGCCAACATCAGATTTACCCTCACTTTGACGGATGAGGGCAACATCGAAGGCACAGGAAACCTTTACAAGGTCTCCCTTAGCCAGAGAACTGCGTTGGCTTCGGCCGATAAGGTTAGCCGAGATTAAGGATATAGCGTTATGCTAACTTGTAACTCCCCGTCTACAGAGGATGCGTTTTTCAAAACACATCCTCTCTTTTTTTATGCTAAAATAAAATAATATGCCTTCAAAAGTTTTTTCAGCAGCAATAACCGGGTTAGAAGCTCAACTTGTTGAAGTGGAGGTGGACGTGTCGCAAGGATTAAGATCTTTTTCAATAGTTGGGTTGGGAGATAAAACTATACAAGAATCTGAAAGCAGAATAGATGCCGCAATTAAAAGCTCTAAATTATTATCCCCACATTCAAGAACGTTTAAGGTTTTGGTAAACTTGGCGCCGGCAGATATAAAAAAAGAAGGGTCAGTTTACGATCTTCCGATTGCGTTAGGATTTTTATTGGCATCAAAACAAACAAGTTTTGATCCAAATGAAAAACTATTTTTAGGCGAGTTGTCCCTTGATGGAAAATTAAGACCAATGAAAGGGGCCCTTTCCTTTGCAATATTGGCCAAAAAAATGGGTTTTAAAGAAATCATTTTACCAAGACAAAACGCAAGAGAGGCCTTATTAATAGATGGAATAAAAATAATTCCAATAGAAACGCTAACCGACGCTTTGGCCTACCTGGTAAACAAAAAACAGTTTTCATTAGAAAACCAGAAAAGCGAAGACGAGGAGTTTATAAATCAAGTTGATATAAGCTGGGTAAAGGGTCAAGAATATGCAAAGAGGGCTTTGGAAATAACCGCCGCGGGTAGCCACAACTTATTTATGTTCGGCCCACCAGGTGGTGGAAAATCTTTGCTTGCGAAAGCAATTCCGTCTATTATGCCAAGGCTTAACTTTGCAGAGTCTCTTGAAGTTACAAAAATATACAGCGTTGCAGGCCTGTTACCCGAAAATAAAAATATAATAAATTTAAGACCTTTTAGGTCTCCGCACCATGTGTCTTCAAGTGTAGCATTAATCGGCGGAGGAAGCCCCCCAAGGCCGGGCGAGATAACCTTGGCACACAGGGGAGTTTTGTTTTTAGATGAATTTCCTGAATTTCATAAAGATGCTTTAGAGTCTTTACGGCAACCTATAGAGGACGGCGTTGTCACAATTTCTAGAGCAAAAAACACTTTTACATATCCTGCCAGATTTATGCTCGTAGCAGCCTGCAACCCTTGCCCGTGCGGATACTACAACAATCCCGATAAGGCCTGCACCTGCACCAACTCTCAAATATCAATGTACAGAAGAAAATTATCAGGCCCCATAATGGACAGGATTGATTTATTTATTGAAGTTCCGGCGGTAAAATACGAAAAGCTTATGTCCGAAAATCCGCAAAATCAAAGCAGGGCGCTAAGAGATAAGATAGAAAAAGCAAGGGAAATACAAAAAGAAAGATTTATAAAGCTTAAGATTTTAACAAATTCGGAAATGAATATACCTGAAATAAAAAACTATTGCCAGCACGATTTACAATCTCAAGATTTGCTTAAAAAATATGTTGACTCTGGAAAATTATCAGCCAGAGGATACTACAGAACTTTAAAGGTTGCCAGAACTATTGCTGACCTAGAAAATTCAGACAACATAAGACACGAACATATAGCCGAAGCTCTTATATATCGCACAAAAGAATCATAACAAAAAAAATATCGGGGGGTTGGCCCGATATTTTTTAAATTATTTCATTTTTATTGTAGATCCTACAGCATATGCCGACAACGGGTTTTTTGCTCCTGTTACTTGGAAGTGTAAGTGGCACCCCGTAACCCCAATAACATAACCCGTGTTTCCCATTAGACCAATCCTGTCGCCGACATTTACCTTGTCTCCAGATTTTACAAAAATGGTTTGCAGGTGGCCATAATATGTAACGGTTCCATTCGAGTGCAAAATTGTGACATAATTTCCCGACCCAGAGTTATATCCATATCTCACCCTTTGCACGGTTCCCGAAGCCGCTGCATAAATTCCTGTGCCACACTTATTAGCAACATCAATGGCATTATAATAATGTAACCCCTGGGTAATTGTGCCAGAAGTGGGGAATATAAAATAATTGCTAGCAAGAGGAGTTTGATTATTTGATGACAAAACCGGAGCAGCGGCCTTTGGCATTTTACCACCGGGAATTATAAAAATGTCTCCAATATAAACATCGCTCTCACCAGACAGGTCGTTATATGAAATAACATCTTCTTCTTTTGCAGAATATTTCTTGGCGATGTCAGCCATTGTGTCCCCAGACTTTACAACGTGCAAAACTCCATCAGTAGGTAATATTACAAGGCTTTGACCTACTTTTAATTTTGATGAACTGGTCATATCATTTGCCCAGATCAAAGTGTTTGCCGAAATTCCAAAGTCTTCCGAAATTGATTGTATTGTATCTCCGGCCGTTACAACATATTCTGTCACAGCTTTGCTATCTTTTGAATTTCCGCCAAACACATCTCCTAAAACTTTTGTGGAAACTATATATGGAGTAGCAGCAGCCCCCAAAGTATTACCTTCTATAATTTTTAAATTAGGCGTTTGAAGCTCTGCGGCTTCTGCTTGGCTTATAAAAAGATTGTCTGATTTTTGTGAGGCCGTATCACTAAAAGATGAAAAAAAAGTAAAATATGCTTTGTCATATCCATTAAGGCTGGCAAGATGCTCAGACGAAGCGCAAATGCCCAGAAACAAAAAAACAGACACAACTCCAAAAACCAGTTTTTCGTTTTTGTAGTATTGTGGCCTTATTTTTGAGTAACGGCCCAAATTTTTTATAAAATAAAAGAAAGGATTGTCTGATAACCCCTTTGTCTTTTGGGCAAGCCACCTTTTAATTAGCGATGTTTTGCTTATTATTTTCAACTTGTATCAATAATACCATTTTACAAAGCTTATAGTCAAGATTTTAATTCACCTTCTATATATAGTATAATAATTTAAAAATATGAAAGAAATTTTAGAAAAATTTGACGCCGGCCCCTCAAAAAGACTCGGGCAAAATTTTTTAACAGACAAAAACATTCTGCAAAAAATTATTGCATCCGCCGATATTAAAAAAACCGATATTATTTTGGAGGTGGGGCCGGGCACCGGAATTCTTACTGCCGAGCTGGCCCAAAAAGCCAAACGAGTTATTGCCATTGAAAAGGATAAAAAAATGATTGAAATTTTGGGCCAGTCGCTGAAAGATTTTAAAAATGTGGAGATTATAAACCAAGACATTTTAAAATTTAATATTGATAAAAAATATAAGGTTGTTGCCAATATTCCGTATTATTTAACTTCGGCTTTAATAAGAAAATTCTTGGAAGATAAAAATCAACCCAGCCAAATGATTTTAATGATACAAAAAGAGGTTGCTCAAAGAATCGTGGCAACTCCGCCAAATATGAGTATACTCTCCGCGTCTGTGCAATTTTATGCCGAACCAAAAATACTTTTTTATGTATCAAAAAATTCTTTCTGGCCTGCGCCAAAGGTGGACTCTGCGGTTATAAAAATAGAGCCTAAAAACAAACCAGACCAAGTTAGTCCGACTTTGTTTTTTAATATCTTAAAAGCGGGGTTTTCATCGCCAAGAAAACAACTGGCAGGCAACCTGTCAAAAGGTTTGAAAATAAAAAAGGAGGAAGCCGAAAAATTGCTTTTGCAAAACGACATAGACCCAAAACAAAGAGCAGAAACTCTGTCGATGGAAGATTGGGAAAAACTCGCCAGTAATATTTAATTTAACGAATTTAGGTCTATTGACAAAAAAAATAAATTACCTATTATAAAATTAGGTATGGTCTTTTCGCAAGAAATGGGCCTTTCGCTCCAAAACAATTTTTTTAGGAGGTTGCATCATGCAACAGGGTCAACTGGAACGGAAAAAGGGTCAAATCGTTATCACCGGGCTAAAGCCTTGGCACGTGGTCGTTTTGATCGCCTCTGGGCTTTCGATAATTGCCTGCTGGGGGTTTTTGATCGGGCTCATCGCCGGCCGCTAACACATTCTGTTACGCCCACAAGGCCAAACGAATAGGCAAGCTACTAACACAGTAGTTTGCCTTTTTTGTTTATAAAATAGATTATTAAAATTGGTTATAGTATAATAAAAAAATGAGCCATTCTATTTATCTCAACTTATTTATTCTATCTGTATGGATAATTTATATAATAAATTCATTTTATCAAAATAAAAAAATGGGGGAGTTTTTTCCGAGGGTAAAGGCCGCCACACTAACCATCCCTTTTTACTGCTTTTCTATGTTCTCTATTTATGTAGTAGTAAAAAATTTGATCAACAGTTTTGGTAATCCCGCTAAATCAAATAACTTATTTGATTTTAATATTTACAAATTAATTGGAATTTTTTTTCTACTTATTTCCGTTTTTTTATTTACATATTTAAACTTCTTTGAAAAATCATTCCCAAGTTGTCGAACAATTAAAGAAAAAAAACTATTATCTGGGATTTATAATTATATTCGCCACCCCTCCCATTATGTAATATTTTTTATAACATTTGGAACTGCATTAACCATAGAAAGCCCCACGTTTTTATTTTTTGCCATAGTAAATCATTGTTTTATATACTATTATTATATAATAGAAGAAAATCAGATTAAAAAAACGCACCCTGATTATCAAAAATTTTTAGATAAAACAAATAGGTTTTTGCCTTATTTTAATATTAATAAATAAATATCTATGCCCCTCCAAGATAGACTTTTTATTCTTTATTATAAAGCCTCTCAAGACCTTGCCGAATTTAAAAATCGGTTAGTAAATAACCCCGAGATGGAAAAAGGCCTTGTTATTTCTGGAACCGCTCTTGGAATAGGAGCCGCGGTTGTTGGCGTTATTGGACTTGGTACTGCATTGTGGGGATATTCAAAGGTTAAGTCAGATATTTCTACGGCCACTGCTACGGCGGGCGCAAGCTTCTTAGATAGTCTTTTAATTGGGCTTGGAATGGGAATAATTATGTTAGCTCAAAGCATCTTTGGCTATGCGGCTTCGTTTCTTGCATGGGTTGTAAATCCAGAATTTACAAATAGAACAATTACTGGCGACCCCGTTTTTACGAGAGTTTGGGCAAGTTCCAGAGATATTGCGAATATGTTAATCGTTTTAGCTTTTGTTGCCGTTGGCGTAGCCTTTACGTTGCGGATAGAAGGATATGGTACAAAAAAAACTTTAACTGCTTTAATAATACTGGCGCTAGTTATAAACTTTTCTGGGGTTTTTTGTGGAATAATTATAGATGCAGCAAATATAACGTTTACCTATTTAGTAAAACAAGGAAGTGCTAGTGGGTCTTTTACGGCAATCAGTGATGCAATATCAAACTATGTAAAAAGCCAATTGACGGGAATTGGCGTTGATCCATCCATGGGCACTCAAACCACTGAATTACAACCAGGTAGATTTTTAGGAATGTGTATAGGCTTAGCTGTATTTGAATTAATTGCAGCTTACATTTTTGCGATTTTAGCTATTTTACTGGCAGCAAGGTATGCTATTCTTGCCGTTCTCTATACCGTTTCTCCAATAGCATTCTTTTGTTATGTTTTTCCCGCAACTAAAAAGGTGTGGAGTAAATGGTGGGATAATTTTATAAAATGGGCCTTTGTCGGCGTTTTTGGCGCATTTTTTATTTATCTTGCTATAAAGGTAATGGATGCAGCCGGTGCAAATGGAAAAACACTTACAATCTATGACTTTTTTGTAATGTTTATATTCTTATATATAGGATATAAAATGTCTATATCAGGAGCTACGGCAGTAACGGGTGCTGTTATGGGACTAGCAGGAGCAGCCGTAGCGGTTGCATCTGGTGGGACGGCATTAGCTATGAAAGGAGGAATGGCGGCATTAAACAAAGCAACAAGAGGAGGGGCCTCAAATGCAGCCGAAAAAACACAACAGGGTTACGGCCGAGCATTGGAAAGGATTGGACTCAGGCAAACCGGGAGCACAGATACGGCGGCTCAAGAAAAAGTCAAAAAAGATGCAGCCGGTTATTCTGCTGCCTATGCAGCTGCCGAGGCCAGGGGAGACAAAGCCGGAATGGATAGAATAGGTAGCATGCTAACAACAAGAAGAGGATCTCAGCAAGCCGCCGTAGCAATGGCTCTAAAAGATAATAAAGCCATTATGAAATATGCGCCTAAAGATAGTAAAGGAAACATAGATTATCAAGGACTTAATCAAAGAATTCAATACGCCGAAACGGCTGGCGCTAAGGGATTAAGAGAAGAGCTTTCTAAGTCTAACCCGATGTTGGCGGCTAAACCAAGTCAGGCACCAGCGGAGCAAAAAGAAGCGGTAAAACAGGCTATACAAAAACAGGCCCCTGCTGAATTTATAAAAAATATCAGCCACGAAGCTATGTCGTCTCCAGAGGTTTTTGCCCACATGACCAAAGACCAAGTATCTTATCTTATGGATCGTAAAAATAAAAACAAAGTTGATCCAAGAAAAAGAAAGGCGTTTCTTAGCATGGCCACGCCAAGGACCGATGATGGCAAGAGAAATCCAAATGGCGCCAGCATGAAGACATACCTCCAGGGGATTCAAAAAACAGACGGCGCCCTGTTTACGCAAACAAAAAACAGGATAGCGGCCGTACAGAAAAAAGGAAAAATAAAATCTGAATCACAATGGCAAACAGAAGAACGTAATAAGGCAATTGACGCAGATGCCATGGAAGAAACCGTGGCGAGGCAAATGAAAGAAGACGATTTAGCAGAAAAAGAAGAACAAATGTACGAGCTTCGCAAAAAGGAGGGCCGACTGACGCCTGAAGAAGAAAATAAAGAGACTGATAAGGCTTATGACGAATATATGGCAAAAAGAAAAGCAGAAGAAGAAAGAATTGCCCAGCAATTTAAACAAATAGATCAAAATAAAAAAACTTAATAGATAAAATATTCTATGGCAAAAGATGTATTTTTTGAAAACGAAACGGAGCCAATTATTGACCAGCTGCTTGAAAAATATAAATTAAATGAAACTGATGAGCAGGCGTTAGAAAAAATTGGCAATGGGGAATATCTCAATGGAGGAATAATTTTAAATGTGGCAAAAGGCGTTGTCATGAGAGAAATTAACCCAACAGCATTGCCTAATTATTTAAAAGACCAACTAAAAGTTTCCGATGCAGAAGCTACTGATTTATCAAAAGATATTTTGGAAAAATTGGTGGCCGGAGCCGAAGTTGAAGATGTTCCAGAGGAAGCAGAACCCACCGAACCCGAAACGCCAAAACAAAATATTCAAATAGAAGAGGCTGATAGAATGTCCGTAATGCCAACAGCAGAACCTTTGCCCATATCCGAAACACCAACCGCTGAGCCACGAATACCACAGTCTACACCTGAATCTGCATCTGCTCCAACAGAAACAAAGCCTGCGCCGGCTCGAAAAAGGGCCTTGCCCAAAAAAGAAGTTTTTTCGCCGGCTACACCTGAAACAACTACACCCGATCCAAAAGTAAAAATGAAAAAAGGCCCCGATAGTTATCGTGAGCCAATAGAATAAATTTTATAAAAAAACTGAGCGGAGCCTGCATAATGCAGAGCTCCGCCCTTTTGATTAGAGAAGATCGTCGAGGTCTTGGTCTTCCTCACCATCTTCACTATAATCTTCGTCGTCAGCGACGGGCTTGGGCTTTTTAGGCCCCTTACCCTTGCCAGGATTGTTGCGCTGTTTCTTGCGCTTGCCCGAGAACAGAACACCAGCCCCCTGACCGTCACCAACGGACAAATACTGCAGTCCAGAGGGAAGTGGCGAGCCATCAGGGCTGCCAAACTCGTTGCGGGCAACTTCCAGGTTACCCCTGTAAGCAAGGATCAAGTCCTTAGCATGAGTCTCATGCTTGGCATAGGCGCCAGACTTTTGCAATCGCTCCTTGGCTTGAGCAGGAGTCTCTCCGTCTTGGAGTTGACCCTTAACCCATTCATCCATGGCTAAGACCAAGGGGCCAGCGGCCTCAATGGCCTCTTTCCTTCGTACAGCTTCGGCAGCATCTGCTTCGCGCTCGGCTCTGTATTTAATCAAGGTGAGCTCGCGCAGTTTGGAGTCAGCAGGGTCAATATTTACGATGCGCAGGGCGATAATCTCCACCCCGTAGTCTTCGTAAAGTTGCTCCCTCACCGACATTGTAGTTGCACTACCGGGCTTGGTGCGACCTTTTGGGTTAGCCTCATTCAAAGCATCCCAAATAATCTCATCAAGTTTATCCTTATCCTTAAGCTCGTCAAAGCTGTAGCCTTTCAAGCACTCACGAATTGATGGCAGAACAAGGCCCACCATCGTTTCGTAGAAGTTCTTGGTTTTAAACAGCGACCTGTAAGGCCCCGTCACATTTGCCAAGAGTGTGGCGTGACCAATCAACGGAAGGTTGTTTTTATCTTCGCAATCCCGGAACAGGATCGCGTAGTTGTAGTCAACCTTGGCGTAGAAAGTGTCTTGCAACTCTTCGCTGTGAGACTCAATGCTGCCAGAAGACAGGCTCTTAAGAAACTTCATGTTAGTAGAGAAAAGTCTGTCAATGCCGGGCCAGCCAACTAGAAATAGGCCGCCCTGCAAAGTAGGGGGTGCTTGCTCGCCGGGTTTGAGAGGAATAATGTCGCCCTTAATAACGACGGGGTTGCCACTCGCATCCATTTCGTCAGCCTCGGCCAGCTTGTAACCCTCTTTGTTCAAAAGGGTTTTCTTGTGACCGCCGAAGCGAGTCACCACCTTAAATCTCCCTTCTGGCACTTCAGTGAAGATAAAGTCGAATTGCGCCATAGACCAGCAAACATACTGGCGAATGACGCGAACCTGTAACACTGCCACAGCCAAGGCCACGACGATGCCTGTGAAAATCCAGTAGTGATTTACAGCCCAGTATCCAACAAGGAATAAGGCCAATCCGATCAGAACCCATGCCACAAAGTCTTTAAAGCTCATATCTTTCTCCTTCGCTTAAACGAAAATTCGGTTGATTATGGCCAAAACGATTCGGCCATATTTGACAATGTTCAATATATTTATTATATCATTTTACTATATATTTGTCAAGAGTATTGCATAATCTTTAATGTGATATAATAAATGAATAAAATCTATAAAAACTTTAAAAAATGGAGCAATACCCAGTACCTCAATTTATAGAACAAGAAGGGAAGATAACCGCGTTTTTATCATTTAGGCAATTCTTCTTTTTAATAGGGGCGGGCGTTATTTGCCTTTTACTTTACTACATACTGCCTAGGACAATCTTCTATATTGTAGGGGGAATCATTGTACTACTGGCTATCTCGCTGGGGTTTGTGCAAATAAATGGCGTATCAATGTTGGATTATATTCTATCATCTATGGGGTTTGCGGTGGGAGGCAAAAACTATACTTGGAAAAAGCGAGAGTCTCCGTATCCGTTTAAGACAATCAAAAGGGCTGCTATAAGAAAGATAGAAACCGGACCAGTTCTAAAAGCACAGGAAAGTCAGCTTAAAAAATCAAAAACATCCATAGAATTAAAAACAAGATAAAATATGGCAGATTCAGCTACACAAAATTTTTTAGAAGTCGACGACATAAGAGAAGGTGTTTTGTTATTAAAAAATAACACTATAAGAGGAATACTTATGGTGTCTTCCATAAACTTTGCATTAAAGTCTGAGGAAGAACAAACCGCCATTATCTATGCGTTTCAAAGCTTTTTAAATTCTTTGGATTTTTCATGCCAGATTGTTGTGCAGTCAAGAAATATAAACATCACCCCATATTTGGACTCTCTAAGAGATCTAGAAGAAAAACAAACAAATGAATTATTAAGAAAACAGACCGCAGCATATAGAGAGTTTATAAAAAATATGGTGGTGGGTGATGTGGTTATGACAAAAAACTTTTATGTTGTGGTGCCCTACACGTTGGTTGAAATTTTTGGGGCAGGAGCTGCGACAAAAAACCTTAATTTTTTAAAGGGAGCAGATGCACACGCCGAAAAAATGTCGGACGATCAATTTCAAAGATGTAAAACACAGCTTTGGCAAAGGATGGAATATTTAGCAATGGGACTGAGAAGATGTGGCTTGGAGGCAGTGCCCTTAACAACCCCTGAGTTAATAGAATTATTCTGGGCGATTCACCACCCAGACCAAGCAGAGGTGGGATATTATCCTGAAATTTTACCTGAATTATTAAAATAAAGGACGTTAAACTTATATAAACCTATGTCATTTTTAGATAACTTAATTGGCAAAAAAGATGATGTGCTCTCTGAAAAAATTTTTGAAGAGGAGGAATTTGATGTGAGAGACATTATTGCACCGCCGTTCATCGGTATAACGCAAGACCACCTAAAACTTGGTGAGAGATTTTGTAAATCTTTTTTTGTGTTTTCGTATCCAAGATACTTAAACACTGGCTGGTTTTCTCCCGTGATTGATTTGTCTACACCAATGGATGTTGCGTTTTTTATACACCCGATACCATCAGACTTAATTTTAAAAAAACTTAGAAAAAAGGTTACAGAAGTTTCTTCTGAAATTTTAGAAAGAGAAGAAAAGGGGCTAGTAAGAGACCCTGCTCTAGAAACTGGGTTTCGTGATATTGAAAATTTAAGAGACAAATTAATGACCGCCCAAGAAAAAATGTTTCGTCTTGGTATATATATCACAATTTATGAAAACTCAGAAAAAGAACTGCGGGACACCGAACTCACCTTACGATCAATTTTTGAGTCCAGACTTATTTACATAAAACCAGCCCTATTTAAACAAAAAGAGGGGTTTATTTCTTGCAACCCATATGGAGTTGATTTATTAGAAGTACACACCCCAATGGACACAGAACCTCTTTCAACTTCATTTCCATTTATGTCTTTCGATCTTAGCAGTAACGAAGGCATTTTGTATGGCATAAACAGACATAATAATTCTTTAGTTTTGTTTGACAGATTTAGCTTAGAAAACGCCAATATGGTGGTTTTTGCAAAATCAGGATCTGGAAAATCGTTTGCTGTTAAGCTTGAAGTTTTAAGATATTTGATGCAAGGCGTTGATGTGATTATTATTGACCCTGAAAACGAATATGAATTTTTAGCGGATGCAGTTGGTGGATCGTTCTTAAAAATTTCTTTAACATCGCCCCATCATTTAAACCCATTTGACTTGCCAGTACCAGGACCAGATGACAACCCGGATGATGTTTTAAGGTCTAATGTCATCAACCTGGTTGGTCTTTTGAGAATTATGCTTGGCGGACTAACCCCAGAAGAAGATAGTATTTTAGATGAAGCCTTAACTCAAACCTATGCCATACGAGATATTACTGCCCAATCAGACCCCAAAACCTGGCAAAGCAATGTGCCTTTGATGTCTGACTTCGAAGAAATTTTAAGCAGTATGGTTGGCACAGAGTCTCTTGTAACAAGGATTGCAAAATATACAAAGGGAACCTTTGCAGACTTTTTTAATAACCAATCAAATGTCGCCATTGATAAAAATCTGGTAATTTTTGGAATTAGAGATATGGAAGATTCTCTTAGACCAATAGCCTTGTATATTATTATGCGATATGTATGGAATATGGTTAGGTCTAGCCTTAAAAAAAGAATTTTGGTTATTGATGAGGCCTGGTGGCTTATGCAGTCTGAAGACGGGGCATCATTTCTTTTTGGCCTTGTAAAAAGGGGTAGAAAATACTGGCTTGGGGTTAGCACTATCACTCAAGATGTGGCTGACTTTATGCGGTCTGACTATGGAAGAGCCATTGTTACAAACTCATCTTTGCAATTTTTAATGAAGCAATCTTCTGCAACAATAGACATTGTGCAAAAAACTTTTATGCTAACAGAGCAAGAAAAATATTTATTACTGGAGGCTGCAGTAGGTGAGGGGTTATTTTTTGCGGGCAAAAAACACGTGGCCCTTTCTGTTACGGCCAGTCAAACCGAAAACGAAATTATCACAACCTCTCCAGAAGAAGTTTTAAGAATAAGAGAATCCAAAAGAAGATTAAAAGCAGAAGCAGAAGAACAATAAATCAACAAATGAAATTGTTTAATAAAAACTCCCAAAACCTTTTATTGCTAATATTTTTTGTTTTAAGTTTTTCTGTTTTTGCTTGCCAAGCTTTTGCTCTTGAAGTAGAGCCACCCGAGCTTTTTGGTTTAAATATCGGATCTGGCACCTTACCAGAATATGTAAGATATGTTTTTGGGATTGGCATAATAATTGCTGTAATATTGGCTCTTATAGTTTTTGCTTACGGAACCATTTACTTTTTTTTAGATTATGCCAGAGGCAAAATTTTAAGCGAAGGAAAAGAGTGGATGAAGGCAGGCGTGATAGGAATGACATTAAGCGCTGGGGCATATTTAATTTTATATACAATAAACCCAAACTTGGTTATTTTAAGGCTTGATGGAATATCTATACCTTCTTATCTTTTTAGTCCAGAATCTGGTGATATCAATGGAATGTCTGTCGCGACATATAAGGAGATACCTATCGGAAGCTTAACAGAGAGCCTACTATCTAGAACAATGGCTTGCTATAACTATGACGATAATGGCGACCCAATTGATGGGGAAAAGATAAAGACAGACGATGGTAGTCAAATAATAGGACCTACATATTTAAACCATGATAGAGTAGATTGTGCGTTTAAACTTAGTGAAGCCATTGAAAACAAGGCCGAACTTGTAAAACAGCTTTCCGACAAATTGGTGGCACTAATGGAACAATGCAGTTGTAGTCTTAACTCTGGAGCAACGTCAATAAATAACACAGACGATTCGTCAAATTATGACCTGTGCCTTAATTCGTCCGTATCAGAAACAAGTGATAACTCTAGCATATACTATGCACAACTGGCGGCAAACACTTCTAATGGATTGTGCCTGGACCCAGTATGCAAAGTAGAGCACTGCACGGTGTCTGGCAACAAGTGTAAAGATAGTTGTAGCAGTGCCTGCAAATGTAGCGGTGGAACGTGTGACCAGTGCCCAAAGGGTGTAAAAGATAAAATAGACCACGGACCGGTTTGTGTAACATACCTTTGCAATGCAACCCAAGATTTTATACAAGCATACAACCAAGCCCATCCAAACCCGACTGCAGATGACTGCTCTGCTATTGAAAAAAAATTCGTAGGTATGGATGAGTTTAGGTCTCAATATAACAACAGCTATGAAATGATAAAGCAGGTTGTTGAGATGCAACCACCGCCAAAATACGAAGGAAAAGAAATATCCGTGATGCTATCTGGAAATTGCAACGTCTGTAATAATACCTGCCAAGCTTGCGACCCTGATAGCAACAATTATTCAAGTTGCCAGCAGCAAAGGCAAAGTTGCCTTGAAAATTTATTCACTTGTGAAAATAAAAGAAAGCAGTGCTTAATGCAAAACAGCCCATGGTACAAATTAAGGCTTATTGACCAACTCACATATCTGAAAGGTAAACTTGAAGAAATTAAACAAAAGGTTCAAATAGATCTAAACAACTTAACGAGGGGAGAGTCGGAGCTGGGCCAATGTTATTTAGCTGACTCTTCGGTAGATTTTAAAAAAAGGTTTGAAGGAACTGACGAAGATTTTACATTAGTAAAAATTACTCAAAGCTATACAGATCAAGATACAAATAAATATGTAAACCCAGAAAAGTATTGTAAAGGGTTTCAGTATGATAACTCGACCTGCTATAGCCAATGCAGACACATATGCCCCACGGGTACAGCAGCGGCGTTTAGTTGCTTTAGTAGAATGAATATTCAAAGTTGTTCTGAAATAAAGAACGCATCTAATAAAAAGACTTGTATTGATAACCAATCAAAAGAGTATATAAAATGCGTATACGAACAAAGGTGCACAGTCTATGGCAACCGTGCTTCAAATTCTTATTCAACATTCAAAGATTGCTTTAATGGATGCAAACAAAAATGTTTAGACCAATGTGAACTACTGTGCGACACTCCCGAAAAAAACGCTTGTAAAAACTTGTGTAACAATAATTCAAAATGCATGATGGATAATGCAGCGGTCTGCCTGGTTGATGTAGAAGGACTAGCAAAGTGTGCGGCTAAATATAACGACGACCAATTACTTGAACAATGTTATAAGTCAGTTGAAAGGTGCACTTATTGCTCAGACCAATATTCTGGATACGTTGATTGCGTTGATAATTCGTCAACAATATATACGGCTTCATATATATATAAAAATCCGAGCATACAAATTTGCAAATCGCCAAACGAAAAAAAACAAACATCACAAAGTCAGACAACTACTTGTATAACTCTTTATCCAGAAACCCAAAAATGTCCGGCCAGCTCAAAATGCCCCGAATGTCCTTGCGGAGTTATCGATGCTGTAATAAGAAGCCAGTTGCGTAGCGCTACAAGCTCGTCGTACAGCTCATCATCGAGCTCATCGTCATCCGGAAGTAGTAGTGGCGGAAGTGGAACTTGCCAAACAACTAATCCAAGTGCAGCTGGTTATTGCGCAGGCGGTGGAACATGCATAAATGGAGTTTGCACATATGGAACAAGCTCTAGTAGCTCAAGTTCGTCGGGTAGCATAACTACTAATTCTAATTCAGAATATAGAGTTTGTAGCGCAAATTGCGATGACACTTATCATAAAGACGATCCTTTAACTTTTTATTGTAAAACAGACTGGTGGGTTAAAAACAATCCTCAAAGAACAAATCCAGAAGGCACAGAACGGTTGTGCTTAAAGTCAAAAGAAATACCCGTTGGACAAACCGTTGATGAGTCAGAATTATGGGGACAGGCGTTTCTTTATAATATAGAAAATATATCCCAGGTCACCCAAAGCATGATAAGTTATATGAAAAAAATTGGCGAAGAACAAAAATATTGTGAGTGCGCTAGTTTATGTGATTATGGCCCCTTATGCCAAACTAAGTGTATTTATCATCAAAAAACAGTCACAGACGAAGAAACTGGAGAAAAAAAGGTTATAAAATGGTGCACAAGAAGCGGATGCCAGGGTCAACCCTGTCAAAAGATAATTAATATGTTAAAAGGCGGGGCCGGTGGCAATAGCCAGTGCGCGTCATATCCAGGGATACAGTCATATGTAAGCCAAATAACATCTAATGTGGATGCTTTTTATAGATTTATAGTAACAAGCACCAGAAGTGATCTTGTTAAAAAACTTGAGTATTCAAGAAGCGCCACTGATAATTGCAGTACCACTCAAAACAATTATGGTGTATCTGTTGAAATGTTGAGCTGTACTAGAGTGGAGGATGAAATTCTTTCTCCAATTGTTGATAGCAATAATAAGACAAAATATAATAATCAAATAACCCCATCTTATTGTTATGGCAAAGAACTGGGAACTGTTTTGGGCACTACTAGCCCATTAATGGATAACTGGTTTTGTTGTGAACAAAGAGAAAAACAGTCTCAATAAAACAAATATGAACAAAAAAGTATTTTTAATTTTATTTGTATGTTTGTTTCTTGCGTTTTTTGTAAGTAACTATGCATTAGCCCTAGAGGTAACATATCCTCCAATACTTGGACTTCCTGCAATAGGACCAAATAGTGGACTTATAAGCTACGTAATATATTGGTTTGGATTTCTTATATATTCTGCGTCTGGTCTAGCAATAATATCATTTGCCATTGGCGCTGTACAATTAATGATGGCTATTAACCCGGAAGTTGTTAGTAATGCAAAAAGTAGAATGATTGGCTCTGTCGTTGGTTTAACTTTGTGTGTTTCCGCGTATGTTATTTTAGAAACAATTAATCCGTCGCTTGTTTCACCAGTTTTTACAAATCTCCCCGCCGAAAGTGGTGTGTTTTTAACCACGGGTTCCGAATATCAAGGCGCAAGCCAAGATGTATCTGATGTATCTTTGATGCCACCAGGATACGACAGAATATTAAATAGGTGCAATGACGACACATATATACTTGTATGGCTTTTCGCCAAAAAAAATTTAGAATATAGTCCTGGTGATAGGTCTTACAGAGTTAAATGTGGCCAGGAAGTAAATATAAGCGGAGCTGGATCTTTTAAATGGATTTTTGAAACACCTGGGGTTTATTTTTGCATGGGGGGGTGTAGTGGGGATATGTGTTCTGGTTATATGTCTATGCCACAAGTAAGTAGTAAAGAGGAAATAGAAAGCCCATTCAAGGGAAATATTAAAGGCGTTAGAATAGTTAATGATCCTAACTTTTCGGATTACTATGGAACTATTTTACATAAAGAAATCGGTTTAAAAAACGGTGGCGAATGCACTCAGCCAATATATTTTGAAAACAATGGAGGGTGTAAAAATGTTAATATACCAGCCTATGCTGCTGATGTTTTTCACTGGAATAAGGACTACCCGACAACGTCTGGCGATGGGCTAACCCTTTATAGCGAGACGTATGGATGGAACGCCGATGTGCAGTCTGGAACATATGAAATTTATGGAGATGATGTAAAAAAGTTTTACCAAGAAAATGCTAATGGTTTTGTATTTGATTGGACTAACATTGAAAGTACAACTGCAACCCTTTGTAATGAGTATCCCGATCTCTCATGTTGGGAAGAAAACCCTAGCAACGAAGATGCCTCATATATCATGATGGGAGCGTGTTGTCCATGTATAAGTTTTCAAGATTGTCCAGGATCTATCCGCGTAAGGGGTAATTATGTAGTTGGCTTATATAGTGATGCCAAAGACGAAAATGGAAAGAAATTTTTATATTGTCAAACATTTACAAAAGACGTCGAAAACTTAAATGCATATAATTATGCTCAACCGGAAGAATATATAAAGTATATTAATATAATTCCAACAGATTAAGTGTATAAAAAAAATTTCGGTATAATATTTTTTGTTTGTCTGTTTTTATTGTCCGTTGGCGGATCACCCGTTTTTGCATTAGAAACAAATTATAGTAATATTTTAGGGATTCCTGAGCCTACAAGTCCGGAAACTGCAATTAATTTTTGGTTTCAAATTACTGCGTACATATCTGGAGTTATCGCAATAATTTCATTTTCCATAGCTGGAATTCAACTTGTGTGGGGAGAGACCAATCCCTCTATTAAGAAGGACGCCAAGGAAAGAATGATAAGTGCTGTCGTCGGATTATTCCTTTCTGCGGCCGCTGTTGTTATTTTAAGATCTATAAATCCGTCCCTTATAAATGTGGTTATAACCGACCTCGGTCCACAAACTGGAGTATTTTATACAAATGGATCTAATTATGCTCCGGCACCACAATCTGAGTCTAATAATTCTAATATACTTAACGGATATAATAATATCGCATATAGGTGTACACAAGGACCCGCCATATTGTTATGGATATTCCCAAAACCAAATTTTTTAGGAAATAATGATAATTATGAGGGGGTAAAAGTTTTACGCAAAGAATGCAACTCTCAAGAACCATTACCAAAGGGAGGTTCTTTTAGGTGGGAGTTTGAGTCCTCTGGGGTTTATTTTTGCATGGGGGGGTGTGGTGAAACTGGAACTGTATGCGATGGACACATGTCATTTGTTCAAACAGTAAGTACTAATATAATAAAACCATTTTCTGGCAAAATTTCTTCGGTAAGGATAGTAAATGATATTCAAAATGATATTCATTATGCAGCTATATTTCATTCTGCTTCAGATTTAGGCCAACTCGGAAGCTGTTCTAACTTTATTTATTCTTCAGATTTAAATAAAAAATACGAGTGTTTTAATAATATTCCTACTGCCCAACTAGCTGTTATATTTAATTGGAATCATAAATTAACAACCGACTCAAATGGAAACATAATTTCTACATCAGGTCAGGGGGTAGATTTTTATAGCGAACCATATGGATGGGCACAAGGAGCAAGGTCTGGTAAAAAAAGTCTTAATGCTCAGACTATTGATACATACTGGTCAGGGGCCGCGTCTTCTTTGATATATAATTATGACGGCATAGTTAGGCCAAGTAGATACAAACAGATATACACAAGTTTTGCCCAAAAACCCGGATCTGTTAATGTTAAAGGAAGTTATATTTTAGCTTTTAGATCCGGATCTTATTGCCAAATATTTTCAGAAAGCATTTACAACTTTAAAACCACACAAATGTCAGCCGTGGTCGGCAGTATTGGGAATATAAATATAATGCCGGTAAAATAATGAATAAACTTAGATTTAAAAAATTTGCTATTTTTGTTGTTTTTTGTCTTTACTCTCTTCTTTTATATACAGAGGTCGCCAGCGCCGTTGTGCTTGAGGTGGAATACCCTAAAACGATATTGGGCACCACAATAACAGGAAGTTCTGATTTAACTATGTATGTTAAATATGTCTTTGAAGCGGGGGTGTCTTTGGGGCTTATTATAGTCGTAATAACGTTTGCAATAGCCGGGGTTTTGTATTTTTTATCTCCAATACCTAATGCCATACCAAAGGCTAAAGAAATGTTATCAGGGGCGACCTCTGGATTACTAATTTTAACTCTTGCTTATTTAATAATGACCACTATAAATCCATCTCTTCGCCTGCTTTCCACAACCACGATAGAAATACCAACAATAACCACGTCACCGCAACAAGACTATGGACTTCAGATTTTCCGACAAACAGAATGTTCTGGGTCGTCAAAGACTTTTCCATACGGATCAAAAGATGTTGGAGATTTTAAAAATCTTGTTAAATCTGCCCAAATTAACCAAAATACAAATGATGGGGTTTATTATATAGGAATTCTATATGATAACACTAATAATTGGGGGAAATGTCAATATATCGATCCAAATAAGGGGTGTCAACAAGTAAGTGTTTCAACCTCCTCGGCAACCGTTTATGAATATGATTTTTCGCCCAGTGGTAGTGGAATAACTATTTATAGAAATGCTTTTGGTAAGGTGTCTGGGAAAAGCGAAAATAAAGACAATGGATATTTAAAAATAAAACAAGGCGACATTGGTGGGCTCTATTGGCAAGAGTTAAAAAACTTGAGTTTTACAGGAGAGTCTATCAGCTCGCCAGATATCACAACTAGCCCAAATGATAAATCCTCGTGTAGTGTGCCGTATCCAGAAAGGGATTGTGTAAAGTGGAGCGATTCTGGTCTTTGTGTGGCGAGACGATGTCCAATGTTAGATAAAGAGGGTATATCCTCAATTGAACTTAACGGCGACTATTTGGTTGTATTAATTTATATAGATCCAACTGATGATACCGATAGATTTACATATTCTTATTGCCAAGCCTTTCCTATAGACGATGATATTAATGAATATGGCCCACAACAAATAAAATGGGATGCCATTAGAAGTTCAGGTAGGGAACCAAACTACCTTTTAATTATTCCTGTGGTTTACTAAATTAAAAAACACCCCAGTTGGGGTGTTTTTTAATTTATTTCTATTTCGGCTCTATAACAATATGCCTATCCGGTCCTTCGCCCGCACTCCTTGTTGTGACATCATCTCTTTTAGCAAGTTCGGCGTGGATAACCCTTCTTTCATATGCTGACATTGGAATAAGCTCTTTAGATTGCTTTGTTAAAACAACTTCATTCGCTAGGTCCTTTGCAATCGAAGCTAGGTACTCTGCCTTCTTTTTTTTGTATCCATTAATATCCAAATTTAAGTAAAATAGTTTACCCGTTTTTTTGGTCAAAATCATTTTAAGCAATCTTTGTGTTTCAAAAAGTGTTTGACCTTTTTCACCGATTAAAATTTGTGGCTCTGTAAGTTCTATTTCTATATTAACAACATCTTGGCCCTCTGATTGAGATTGGGAAATATCTGTTTTAATCAAATCAATGGTGGCTTTTTGAAAAAAAGTTTCCGTCGTTTTTTTAATTAATTCAATATCATTTTGTTCCATTGTTTTGGTTTTTTGTTTTTAAGATAAAATATTGTTGAATGGTTGAAAATATTCCACTAACTATCCAATACAATCCTAATGCCGAAGGAAGTGCAAATAATATGAAAAATGTCATTATTGGCATTATGTAAGTCATCTGCATATTCATCATTTTCATAAACTGTTCTTCTTTTCCGTTTGATGGAGTTGATTTTGGTAATAGTGTTTTTGTTTGTAAAAATTGCACAAAACCCGCAACTGCGGCGAAGATTATATTAGGTTTAGAAAGATCAATTATTCCTAAAAATGATGATGTAATTTGCCCAGGGTTTGCCACAAAATTATACAAATTGCTTAACTGGTCTAATTGCAACCCATGGCTAAACACGCTGTAAAGGGCTATTAATATAGGTAGTTGTATAAGCGTTACAAATAGGCCACCAAAAGGATTTATTTTTTCTGTTTTATAAATCTCTAAGAGCTTTTGGGCCTGGACCTCCTTATTATCCTTGTATTTTTCCTGAATTTCTTTGAGTTTAGGTTGAATTTCTTGTAGTTTTCTTTGTGAATTAACCACCTTTATAGATAAAGGAACTAGTAAAAATTTTATGGCGACAGTAAGGGTTATAATTGCAAGACCAAAGTCTTTACCCGGAATATAATTATATATAAATATAAGTGCGTTAAATAGGGGTTTATATAGAAGAATATTGTAAAAATCCATAAAATTTATAACTCCTGAACCTTTTTTAAGAGTCCTGTTAATTCTTGATTAATCTGAAAAAAATTTTTTTCTTTTATTTTAGGCAGGGCCACTATAACTATATCTATGCCGCTTAACCCATTTTGGCTAAACAGCCTTAAAGATTCTTGCAATCTCCTTCTTATTCTATTTCTTATTACAGCTTTTGAGGAAACTTTTTTACTAACTAAAAATGCCTTTCTTAAAACTTCGAGGTCATTTTTAGCAAACTTTAAAAGCAAAAAGGTTCCCTTCTTGCTTTTTCCGTTTTTAAAAAGATTATCAAAGTCCCGTTTTTTATTTATCCTGCCGGCTTTATTTTTCATTATAAAGCAATTCGTTTTCTTCCCTTTCTTCTTCTGTTCTGCATAACCTGTTGACCAGTTTTTGTGGACTTTCTCTTCATAAATCCATGAGTCCTGACTCTTTTTTTCTTTTTTGGGTTGCTTGTAAAACTCATTTTATTGTTATTTTATTTTCTTTTTTATATGATTAGTATACCTTAAAATCGATAAAAACACAAGCCGATATTGTGCGTCTAGGCATAAACTGGTTACACAAGTTATCCACAGCATAATAACAGGTGTGAATAATTTTAATTTAATTGACATTTGTTTCTAAAAAAGGGAAAATCTAATATTGAAAACAAATATTTTATTATTATGAATAACACAGAGCTTTGGCAATCAGTGCTAGCACAAATGCAGTTTCATATACCAAGGGCAAGTTTTGCTACTTGGTTTCAAAATACAGAAATAAGTGTTAGGGATAATGAAAGGGTAGTAGTATCTGTGCCAAATGCATTTTCAAAAGAGTGGTTGAGTAATAAATATAACAAACTAATTTTAAAGATACTACGCGAACAAGATGAATCAATAAAAGATATTGAGTTTATTATAAAACCGCAGCTGGCTAAAGATGTTTTAAATAAATGTTCTATTGCTTCAGATAATAGTATAGACACCCAGCTTAAGTTTGAAGAGTTAAAGGTGGATAAAAATACTAATTTAAATCCAAAATATACTTTTGATAATTTTGTAGTAGGGTCTTTTAACGAATTAGCACATGCGGCCGCACTTGCTGTCGCTGATAGCCCAGGATTTAATTACAACCCTCTTTTTATATATGGGGGGACTGGTCTTGGTAAAACACATTTAATAGAAGCAATAGGAAATAAAATATCAGAAAACGACAAAAAGAAAAAAATAAAATATATGTCATCTGAAAAGCTGGTAGTTGGCATCGTGGAGGCAATTAGAAATAAGAGTATGGAGGCGTTTAAGGCTAGCCTTGCGCCCACAGATGTTCTTATTGTAGATGATATCCAGTTCCTTTCTGGTAAAATTGTGTGTCAGGAGAACTTTTTTCATTTATTTAACTCATTGTATGAAAAAAACAAACAAATCATATTATCGTCTGATAGGCCACCAAACGCAATTGCCGAACTTGAAGATAGATTAAGATCCAGATTTGAAGGTGGAATGATAGCTGATGTTAGTTTACCTGATTATGAAACTCGTTTAGTTATTTTAAAAACTAAATTACAGGACCTTGAATTAGACCTACCAGAAGACGTTCTTGATTATATTGCCAATAATGTAAAAAAGAATATTAGAGAACTCGAAGGTGCTTTAAAAAAGTTAATTGTTTGTCAAAAATTAAAACAATCAATTAATCTAGAATCTGTTAAAAAACAGCTAAATGGTTTTACTTCCTCTCCTTTTGATGTCGCCACATATAAAAAGATAATAGACAGTGTCGCAAAATTTTATAACTTAGACGAAAAAAATCTATTTGACGCTACAAGAAAAAAAGAAATTGTAAAACCTAGACAAGTGGCAATGTTTCTTTTGCGCACAGAACTAAAATACTCTTTTCCGGCTATTGCAAGAAAGTTTGGAGGCAAGGATCACACCACAGCAATTTATGCTTTTAAAAAAGTTGATAAAGAAAATAACGAGAATAATAAATTAACAGAAGAAATAAATATTATAAAACAGAGGATATATAGTGGATAAATATTGTAAAAACTTGTGCTATAAATTAGAAAAACTTTTTATTAAATTTTTTTACACGATTTAGCTTAGATTATTTAATATAGTTATCCACATTATTTTCACAAAATAGATTACATATAATTAGAAATATTTTTGTCTTATTTAATGAAGTAAAAACAAAAAAATATTTCTATAATAACAATAAGTTTAATAAATAAATATTAATACAATTAATATGAAAGTAGAGGTATTAAAAGAAAATTTAAAAAACAGTTTAAGTGTTACGGAAAAGATTGTTGGGAAAAATTTATCTTTACCGATTTTGGATAATGTATTAATTAATACAGAGGAAAATTTTTTGAATATCAATTCTACTAACTTAGAGACAGCTATTAAAATATGGGTTTTAGCTAAAATAATAAAACCAGGAAATGTTGTGGTTCCTGCAAAGTTTTTATCAAGTTTTGTGTCGTCTCTTCCTAATGATAAAATTATATTAGATCAAAAAGGTTTAGGTTTGCATATAGATTGTAAAAATTATAAAACCGATGTGCAGGGTTTTAATCCAGAAGATTTTCCTATAATACCAGAATTTAAAGATGCGGAAATTATAGAAATAGACAATAAAAAATTATGCCAAGGTTTATCTCAAGTTGTTGATATTGCCTCTATATCTCAATCTAGGCCAGAAATATCTGGAATTTATTTTAATTTCTCTAAAAATACAGTTAAGATGGTGGCCACAGATAGTTTTAGGTTAGCTGAAAAAAATATAACACTTGATACTAATACAAAAAGAGATTTTTCTTTTATTATTCCACAAAAACCGGCTAAAGAAATAATTAATATTCTATCAGATAAGGAGGGTGGGACTAGAATTTATGTGCTTCCGAATCAAGTGATGTTTGAGTTTTTAATGAAAGAATTTTCACACCCAGAAGTTCAGATAATATCAAGGCTAATAGAGGGGGAATATCCTAATTATCAAGAAATAATTCCTGTAAAATTTAAAACAGAGGTTGTTTTGAAAAGGGACGAATTTTCAGATCAAATAAAAACAGCCTCTTTATTTTCCGGAAAATTAAGTGAGATTAAAATAGGAGTAAATCCAGAAAAAAATGAGGTTGAAATTTTTGCACAAGACCCCGAAATTGGGCAGAATAGATCAAATATAGTAGCCAAGTGCCAAGGAGAACCAATGGAAATATCTTTTAATTATAAATTTTTAACAGACGGCCTAATGAGAATAAAAAGCTCTGAAATTTCTTTTTCTATTAGTAGCCAAGAGGGTGCTTGTCTTTTAAGACCAGTTGGGGATTCAAGTTATACATATGTGGTAATGCCCATAAGGTCATAAATGAAAGAAATGTTTTTATTAGTTTTTTTGTTTTTTAAAGAGAAATAGGCTTTTCTCCTTATAAAAACTATTATAATTAAATAAAAAATTTGACATTAATTTTTAAGGCGCAAGATAATAATAACAAAGTAGCCTTGCAACAAACTATAATAACACACTTTTTATTATAAACAAACTAATACACCCCAGTACGGATCTGGTCCTAATGACATTTGTTATTTAAAAAATAGTCGAGATTGGAGTGAAACAAATTAAGACCCCTAGTGGATTGGCAGGGAACATTTTGGAGCAGTTATTTTTAATGGTGGCGTTTGGGTTCTTGGAGGCATAAACAAGGACTAAAAGTGGTAAAATGATATATGAGAATTAAAAATTAAGGAGTTGCTTGGTCCTGAGCAACAGACTGAGTGTATTCTGGGGGCATTGTTGATAATAACCAATTATTAATTCCAATTTGCCAAAACGGATACTGAGGATCATTTGTTAAACCCTGCTGAACTGGCCCTGTAGGGTTGTTTTTATCTATGTAATACAAAATTGTATTTGTGTCGCCGGCTGGTAGCTGGCCCAACAAGACAGGGTTTCTATCTATTATCGGGTCAGGAGCGGTAAAAGTTTCAGCTTCATGTGTGGAAACATATTTTGTCATAACCTTATTCCACATTGGAGCCGTAATTCCAACACCAATGTCTTTTGTTGGAGAATTGTCATTATTTCCTGTCCAAAATCCAATAACAATAGATGGTGCATATCCAATAGTCCAACCATCTATTAAATTTTGAGTTGTTCCCGTTTTTACAGCAACTTGGTATCCTGGCACATACAATGTTGAATTTGACCCGAAAACAAAAGACCTAGCGCTATTATCGGATAAAACGTCATTAATTTGTCTTGCAATTTGAGTGTCTAACACCTTTCTTGTTTGGGGTTTAGTTTCTTCTATTATATTGCCATTAATATCAGTAATTTTTAAAATTCCCACCGGTGGGGTATAACTTCCTTCTGTGGCAAAAACCCCATATGCAGATGTTAATTCCATTAAATTTACAGCACCACCCCCCAAAACTAAAGATAGTCCGTAGTTTTTAGTGTCAGTTAGTGTTGTAATGCCAAAATCTTTTGCTGTTTGTATTGTGTCTTCTATACCGGCCAAATAAAGCACCTTTACTGAGGGTATGTTTAAAGACCCAGCCAGAGACGAACGCAAAGTGACCGGTCCGTGTTGAGACCCATCATAATTCTGCGGATGATAACAAGCAGACCAACCCGATCCGTATGCATCATATCCATTTGGATTGCAACTTGTATTAAATTCTGTTTTAACGTCCCAAAGAACAGTGCTTGGGGTATATCCTTTTTTAAAAGCGGCCGCATAAACAATGGGTTTAAAAGCAGATCCTGGTTGCCTTAACGCCTGCGTTGCAACATCATATTTTGGAGCAAATAAAACGCTTCCAGTTTCCGGATAAGCTTTTGTAAAATAATCTTTAGAGCCCATTAATGCTAAAATTTCACCTGTCTTTGGGTTTATTGCAATCATGGCTGTATTGTTAGCCCCTTTTGCAATATTTGTTTGGTCGGCTTCTTTTACAATTTGTTCAGTGTATTGTTGTAAGTCGTAATCTAGGGTTGTATAAACTCTTAAACCTTTTTCTTTCAAATAATCCTCTCCATATTTATCGTACAAATATTTTGTTACATACATTACAAGGTTTGGCGCCTTTATTGAAATTGTAGATTCAGCAAGTTTAAATTCTTCGTTTTTGGCTTGTTCTAATTCTTCTTGAGTAATATACCCCAATTTTTGCATTCTATCTAATATCGCGTCTTTTTTGGCGTATAACTCATCTTGATGCGACCCATAAGGAGAATAATAACTAGGCGCCGGGATGATAGCGGTCAACAAAGCGGCTTCGGCAATCGTGAGCTCAGAGGCGTGTTTATTAAAATATGTTTGACTGGCAGACTCTGCTCCATATGCATTTTCCCCGAAAGGAATTTGATTCAAATACCAATCAAGAATTTGATCTTTTGAATATCTAGCCTCTAATTCAATACTTAAAACGGCTTCCTTTATTTTTCTAGAGATGCTTTTTTGACCGGTTAAATAAACAGATCTAACAAGCTGTTGGGTAATAGTTGAACCGCCCTGGCTTTTTGATTGGCTTTTGATATCAACCCATAGGGCTCTTAGTATCCCTAAAACATCCACACCTCCGTGTTGATAAAATCTAGAGTCTTCTGAAGCCAAGACAGAATGTTTTAAATTATCTGATATTTGATCAAAACTAACAACCTCTCTTTTTTCTTCTCCATAAATATCATACAAAAGCACTTGCCCGGTTCTATCATATATTTTTGTTGATTGAATAAACGGAGTTTCTGTAAATTTTTCAGGCTGTGGCAAGTCCCAGGTGTAATAAATTACCATTATTATTAACAACCCAGCCATTGCAAGTAAAGCAAAAAATCCCCATTTAAGAATTTTGCCGACTATACCCATATTAAATTTTGTTTTCAGATTTTTAAGCATTGAATTTTATTAAACATATTCTAATAATTATATTTTATAATCCCAAGCTAATCAAGAAAACAAAAGCCGCATTGGATGCGGGCTTTGTTTTCTTGATTATTTTTAATTACTCGTCTTCTGATGGTGATTCGTCGTCGTCGCCATCAAAATCATCTGCGTCATCATCTTCTGTGTCGTCATCGTCGTCAGACTCTTCTGCGTCGTCGTCCCATGACGAACCTTCTTCAAAGTCGTCATCAGAATTAATTAACCTTGTTAAAAATTCCTCTTCCATTTTTTATTTTTTAATTTTATTGTCTAATAAAATATATCTATATATTTTCTATATTAAAATATATTTATTATATATTTTCTATATTAAAATATATTTATTATATATTTTCTATATTAAAATATATTTATTATATATTTTATTTTTTAAAAATATTACCCTTATTATATTTTTTTAAAAAATGTTGTCAATATGCTACTTTTCCACAATTTAAAAGCTCTTGAAGGCTGCGCATAAAGCCACCCCTAAAGCATCAAATGCGTCATCCTTCTTTCTATTATTTTCCTTCATATTAAAGTTTTCAAGGTTAAGGGTTTCTTCTATCATTTTTTGCACCTGTTTTTTTTCTGCCCTGCCATACCCAGAAATAGCCATTTTTACTTGTAATGGGGTAAACTCAACCACATCAATATTTTTTTGAGAAGCAGCGAGAAGAATCACGCCTTTTGCCTGACCAACCGGGATTATTGTTTTTAGGTTTTTAAAAAAGTATAAACTTTCAATAGACATTAAATCGGGCTTATATTTATCTATTAACTTTGAAATTCCGCCATAAACAATATTTAATCTTTCAGGAACTAATAAAGATTTATCAGTGGTTATACATCCAAAATCAACAACTTGTATGTTTTGTCTATTTTTATCGTCCTTGTTTAATATAGAATATCCTACTATAGCAGACCCGGGGTCTACCCCAAGAATAATCATAAAATTATTCTTTTAAATTTGAGTACACATTATTAACAGCGTCGTTGTCGTCTAAGGCTTCAAATAATTTTTCAGCCTGCTCTTTTTCCTTTTCAGCGATAGCAACCTCTTCTTTTGCCGCCCAGCCTAACGAGAAGGAGTCTATTTTTAATCCCTTTTCTTCTAATGTTTTTCTAACCTGTTCTAAGTCTTCTGGTTTTGTATGAATTTCAATGGTTTCGTCGTAAAATTTTACATCGTCAGCTCCAGCCTCAATTGCGATCATTTCCATTTCATCTTGAGGCTTTCCTTCTGGTAAAATGATAATAATACCCTTTCTGTCAAAATTCCAACGCACTGCCCCTTCGCCAGCCATCTTACCATTGTTTTGGTTTAAAGTAACTTTAATTTCTGTGAGAGTTCTGTTTGTATTATCGGTAATGCCCTCTATTATTAAGGCAATGCCCCCTGGTCCAAATCCTTCGACAGAAATTTCTTCTAAGTTTTCTCCAGCTAATTCGCCAGTACCCTTTTTAATAGCCCTTTCTATATTTTCTTTAGGCATATTAAAATTTTTAGCCTGGTCTATAACAGCTTTTAGTTTTGCATTTTTGGCTGGATCTCCTCCACCCTCTTTTGCAGCAATAGTGATTAATCTTCCGAATTTGGAATAAATTTTACCCTTCTTGGCTGCATTGGCCATCTTTGTGGCCATAACTGTTTTTGCATGACTATGTCCTGACATTTGTTTTTTTCTTTATAAATATTAGAATCGCAACTGACGCAATAGTTATTAAAATAGCGGTAAAAAATAAAAACCAAGGACTTGTTTTGCTAGCAGTTAGGCCAGCCAAACTTTCTTCTCGGTTTATGTTATATTCTTTACTATCGCTTATTGAGTCTGTTTCTACTATATTATTAACAGATTTTTCTCTTTTTGGCAAGGTTTTTGACGTAGAACCGCCCATATCACCACCCTTGTCAGGGTAAGTTTGACCGGTTTTAGCTTTTTCAAATGAAACAGAACTTGCAATTTCGCCATCTGGTTTTAGTAAAATGACGCCATCTCCGTCATTATTTAAAGTAATCTTAGTTTCTGGTCTCCAGAAAGCGATCACCCCAAGAGCTGTAATTTTTGTGCCACTTGGGATTGTAAAGATCTTTGAAGTTCCAATTGTGTCTTTTAATTTCCAGCCCGAAATATCAACCTCAAAATTATTTGAGTTATATAATTCAATCCATTCGTTCTCTTCATCGGAACCCTCGGGGGAAGGTAAAATCTCATTTATTAAAATGCCGTCTGAATAAACAGTAATTGGGGCCGTATCACTATTATTGTAGTCCTCAGGTTTGGATTCGGGCTCAGGAGACGAGACTACTTCATTATTACCCGCGACAATGGTGTTGCAATTTACACAAGCTAATCCTTGATCTTTGATTTTATGCAAAGTAATTCCATCTCCTATTCCTTTAACCCTTTTTAAATCATCAACTGATGTAAATGGACGGGCATCAATAATTAGTTGTGCCCTTTTATCGCCAATTCCAATGATTTCTTTTAACTCTTCAAGTGTTGCTGTATTAATATCAACCTGGTTCGTGGCTAAAATAAAAAGCGGCAACGCCGCAAAGGAAAAAATAAATATTAAAAATTTATTCATGTTTTTAAATTAATTTGTTTTGGTTTGCCAATCCCAAATGTTCATATGCGAGGCGAGTGGCCATACGCCCCTTTGGCGTACGCTCTATAAAGCCTTGTTGCATTAAATAAGGCTCATAAATATCTAAAATAGTGTCCTCTTCCTCCATAGAAGCTGCGGCTAAACTTTGAAGTCCAACGGGGCCACCATTAAATTTTTCAATTAAGGCAGTTAAAATTTTTCTGTCACCGGGCTCTAATCCCACTTCATCTATTTCTAAGAAATTTAAAGCCCTCTCTGAAATTTCTTTTGTTATAAAACCCTGAGCCTCAACATCGGCGAAGTCTCGTACCCTTCTTAATAATTTATTTGCAATTCTTGGAGTGGATCTAGACCTGCTTGCAATAATATCTAAAGCACCCAAATCTGCTTTGACTCCCAATATATCCGCAGATCTTTGCACGATTTTTTTAATATCTTCTTGGGTATAAAAGTTAAGTTGAAAGGTGGCACCGAACCGGTTGCGAAGAGGAGCCGACAAAAGTCCCGGCCTGGTGGTCGCTCCTATAATAGTAAAGCGAGGCAATTTTAACTCCATAGTTCTCGCCATGGGACCTTTTCCTAAAATTAGGTTGAGTTTGTAGTCCTCCATTGCCGGGTAAAGATATTCTTCAACAGTGTTTGAAATTCTGTGAATTTCGTCTAAGAATAAAACATCACCTTCATTTAGATTTGTTAAAATAGCGGCCAAATCCCCGGCTCTTTCAATAGCTGGACCAGAAGTGATGCGAATTTCTTTCTGCATTTGGCTCGCTACTAGTTGAGCTAGTGTTGTTTTGCCTAATCCTGAGTTGCCATAAAGTAACAGGTGGTCTGGAGCCTGGTTTCTTTTTTGTGCCGCTGTTATAATTATCTGTATATTTTGCTTTATTTTTTCTTGACCTACATAATCAGACCAATTTTTTGGCCTTAAAGCAAAATCAAGAGATTCGTCCTCTTTAGTTAAATTTGGCTGTTTTGGACTTGACACGGAACTTGAAAGGTGATATAATAAAAATTATATCGCTATGATAAATTGCCGACTTAAAACAAGTGTTTAATTATCGGCCTTAAATTTAAAATTAAAACGGCTCTAGAGTTGGAGGTAACTATTTTGGGTTTGTCTTAGTTTTTGGGTAATCTTGCTCCGGCTCGATTATTCCTCAGACAAATCTTTGTTTATGTCCCAGACATAAAACTACCTCCAACTCTAGAGCCGTTTTATATTATTAAACAGCTGGTTTAGTGGGTCGACTTTCATCAACATCAACGACACGTCTGACTTCTTCCATAGTTGTAGATCCTTCTAATATATCAAGTATTCCAGACTGGTACATTGTTACCATTCCTTTTTTGATAGCCAACTCTCTTACTGCAGAAACAGGCGGATTGTTTAAAATAAATTTTTCCATTTCTGAATCCACTAAAAATGCTTCGTAAAGACCATGTCTTCCTTTATATCCCGTAAAATTACAAGCCTCACAACCACCCTCTTTTACTCGTTGGACAAGGGCATTATCTATGTCTGGAATTTTTATGTGGCTGGGCATGTGTTCTAAAGCCCTTTTAAATTCGGTGATCTCTTCGGGTGTCGCTTTTTGGCTTGTTGAACATTTTTTGCAAACCTTTCTAACAAGCCTCTGGGCGACAGCCATTTTTAAGGCAGGGGCAATAGACGATGGGGTTGTGCCTAAATCCACAAGCCGGGGAATAGTTCCCGCAGCATCATTTGTGTGGAGTGTACTAAGCACTAAATGTCCAGTAAGGGCTGCTTGCAAGGCAATACCAGCTGTATCTAAATCTCTAATTTCTCCTACTAAAATAACATCAGGGTCTTGTCTGACAATAGACCTTAATCCTTCTGAAAAAGTATAACCCTTTTCTGGGTTTACTTGAGTTTGCGAAATTCCCTTTAAGTGATATTCAATAGGATCTTCGAGTGTAATGATTTTAATTTCCGGATTTTGAATTTTTTTCATAAAGGCGTATAGGGTGGTTGTCTTTCCGGATCCGGTAGGGCCTGTTACAATTATCATTCCGTTTGGCTTGTTAATTTGTTCCTCAAAAGTTTTATACAGGTCACCCCTTAAGCCCAACTCTTCTAAACTAATAAGACTTTTCGGGTTTAAAATTCTCATAACTACAGATTCTCCATATTCCGCGGGAATACTAGATGTTCTTATCTCTATTAAATTATCATCTATGGCGATAGAATATCTTCCATCCTGTGGTTTATCAGTAATATTTAATTTTAGGTGTGATAAAAGTTTTAACCTAGACATTAAATGGTGATATATTCCAAGATTGAAAAAGAGCACATCTTGCAAGATACCATCAAGTCTTATTCTCAATCTGCCTTCTTCCTCTTGGGGCTCTAAGTGTATATCGGAAGTCTCAAGAGTAATGGCTCCATAAAGAATAACGTCTAATAGTTCTGTAACGCTTTCATTTAAGTATTTTTCGATAACTGCTTTATAATCCCCGATATTTTTAACGTCGGTTTTTACTTGCTCAATTATTTTAGGAGAGATCGTTACAGAACCTAATATTTTTTTTGAAGCTCCGTCCATTTTATTTACAAATATTATTTGAAATTTCGCCTATATTAGCTCCACTTTTAAGTAAAGTGGCCGCTGTTTCAAATATTTCTGGGGTTACAGAATTTTTAAAGTTATCCGTGCGCGCTATTAGTCCAGCTAGTAGACAATTGGCTGATTTTTGACCGACTTGATCTGAAAGTCTCAAAACAATTTCGCTAATGGTTATCTTCTCTGCTACTAAATTAATTTTACCAAAATTTTTGTTTTCAGTTCCACTATCTATATTTAAAATATCAGCATCTAATAAAAATCCAAAAGAATTAAGTTTATTCTCGAGGGCCTTTTGGTAGTCTTTTATGCCAAAGGTTATTACAAGGTCTGGCTTCGATTCTGCAAAGTAAAAAGAAATATCATCCTTTTTAACAACACCGTTTTCAACAGTAAGATGGATCTTTAAACTGTCGTCGTTTTTTTCGTAGTAAATTTGAGAAATGTTAGCTGCGTTTGAAGGGATAGAAATAATAAAGTTTTTTGGATATGAGATAAATTCTGGTGATGGGATTAAAAATTTTAAATATTCAGGGAAATTTTCTGTTATTATGTTTACATTTTTATCCGCCTCGCTTAAAGTATAAAAAAGGGATAAGGCAGAGGTCACGGCCTCTGGATTAGAAGACTCTTCGGGTATTAGATAGATGTTTTTAGCCTGGGAAATTAGGTTTTTTGCTTCTTGAAATTCCATAGATTTTATAATTTCCTTTACCCTATGCGATTTAATAAGATAAGTCAATTGTGAATAATTTTTTATGCAAACTATAATAACTCACAACAATAGCGAAACCCAAAAATTAGGAGAAGATTTGGCAAAAAACATTTTAATGAGCGAGTTCAAAGATCGGGCACAGGTTTTGGGCTTAACTGGAAATTTGGGTGGCGGAAAAACAACGTTTATGCAAGGTTTTGCAAAAGGCCTAGGTATTAAAGAAAAAATTTTATCTCCGACTTTTGTAATAATGAAACATTTTGGTAATTTCTATCATATAGATTGTTATAGAATAAACAAACCAGAAGAAATTTTAGAAATAGGCTTTAAGGAAATACTTGCAAAACCCGGTAATATTATTGCAGTAGAGTGGCCAGAAAAAATAGAAAAATTTCTTCCCAAGGATATGACATATATTGATTTTGAATTTATAGATGACAACACAAGAAAGATAACTTATAATTAATTATGACGGACAGACTCATTATTTTAGACTCAAACGCCCTGTTGCATAGGTCTTTTCATGCTCTACCCCCATTAACAACAAGATCGGGCCAAGAAACGGGAGCAGTATATGGATACCTTTTAACATTTTTAAAAGCAATCAAAGATACGGGAGCAAACTATGTGATAGCTTGTTTTGATACGAAAGCTAAAACTTTCAGGCATGAAAAATTTAAAGACTATAAAGCTCATAGACCAGCAACCCCATCTGGTATAGTGTCGCAGATACCGGTGATGAAAGAGGTTTTAAAAACATTAGGAATTCCTGTTTTTGCGATAGAGGGCTTTGAGGCGGATGACCTTATTGCAACAATCTGTAAAAAGGCAGTAGAGCAAAAAGAAGACTTAGAAATATTTATCGTTTCTGGCGACCTTGATAATTTGCAATTAATTAATGATAAAGTAAAGGTTTATACTTTAGGCAAAGGTATAAAAGATACTATTATATATGATGCCAAAAAAGTAAAAGAGAGGTTTGGCGTAGATCCTTTGCAAATGAATGATTTTAAGGCCCTCACGGGGGATGCTTCAGATAATGTCCCAGGGGTTCCAGGAGTTGGAAAAACAACAGCAACCGATTTAATTCAAAAGTTTGGTAGTATTAAAAACCTTTATAGCGAGCTTGCCACGGATACAGCTGTTTTAAAGCCAAAAATAAAGGGGCTACTTAAGGAAAATAAAAACTTAGCGTTTTTGTCTCTTGAACTAGTCGAAACAAAAAAGGATGTTGATATGGATCTTAAGATTGAGGAATGTAAATTTGGAAATTTTGATGATAAAGAAGTTAACCACGTTATGGAAAAATTACAATTTAATTCTTTGATAAGTAAAATATTATTGTTAAAAAACATCACTAAATAAAGTAAGTAATCTATGTCAAAAATTATTTATAAAGTTCTTTTTCCTATACTTTTAGCGTCGCTTTTTGCAATAGCCATATTTATTGCTATTGATTACGACCAGTTGAGGCCAGAATCTTATATAGTTTTATTTTTAGTAGTAATAACAATCTTCTTTTTTGGATATGCGACTGGGGAAAGGTTTGCCTCGCCTTTGAGAAATTTAATTGAAAAAGCTAACAATATAAATACAGAAAATTTGGGTCAGAAAATATATATAGATACAAGAGATGAAATGGAGGAACTAGCCGAGATATATAACAAGTTGGCAGAAAAATTAAAAGAAAGTCTTGATAAAGAAAAAGCCGCCGAGGGGTCAATTGACATTAAAGTAAGGGCTAAAACTCAATCCTTAGAAGAAACGATAAGCGCATTAGAACAAAAGGTTCAAAACAGGACTATAGAGCTTGAAAAGAATTTAAAAGAAATAGAAGCACTAAAAATGCAGTTAAAAGCAAAAGACACCGAGCTTTCAGAATTTAAAAAATAGAATATGCCAGAGCTTCCAGAAGTTCAAACAACTGTAAATGGATTAAAAACAAAGGTCCTGAATAGGGCCTTTGTTGATGTATGGTCTGATTGGAAAAAGACAATTAAAAAACCAAAAAAATTTAAAGATTTTTTGGAGCAAATAAAAAATAAAAGAATAAAAAATGTTTGGCGAAGGGCAAAGAACATAATTTTTGATTTATCTGACGGATACTCGCTTTTAATACATCAAAAAATGACGGGGCACTTATTATACGGGGGGTGGAGTCAGCAAGAGGATAGCGTCTGGAGACCCATAGATAAAAAAAGCTTGTTAAATGATCCATATAATAGATTTTTGCATTTAATATTTTTTTTAAATAATGGCAAAATGATAGCCCTATCTGATGCCAGAAAATTTGCTAAAGTAGAACTTTGGAAAACTAACGAACTAATAAAAGAATTAGAAAGGCTTGGCCCAGAGCCGTTGGATAAAAGTTTTACACTTGAAAGGTTTAAAGAGACCTTTAAAGGAAAAAGGGGAAAGGTGAAGCAGGTTATAATGAATCCCGAGATTATTGCTGGTGTTGGAAATATTTATGCCTCAGAAGCTCTTTGGCAGGCTAAGATACATCCCGAAAAAGACATTGCAAACCTTTCTGAAAAAGAGTTAAAATCTTTATACCAGGCGGTTATAAAAGTTTTGGAGCTTGGCGTAAAATTGGGAGGGGAGAGCTTTTCTGACTACAGAAAGCCAGATGGATCTAAAGGAGATTTTGATTCAGAAAGAAGGGTATATAAAAGAGAAGGTCAAAAATGTCGCAGATGCGGAGACTTAATAAAAAGAATTAAAGTCGGCCAGCGTTCAGCATTTTTTTGCCCCACTTGTCAAAAATTATAAAAACAAATGATATTTTTTTTACATGGCCAAGATTCGTTTAGGTCGAGGCAAAAACTTGCGGATATAATAGAAGGATATAAAAAAGCCCACAAATCGGGCCTTAGTTTGATTTATTTTGATGCGGGTCAAAAAGATTTTGTGGACTTTGCAGCTCAGCTTAGATCTAACTCAATTTTTGAAGAGAAAAAATTGGCAATCGTGAAAAATGCTTTTGGTGATGCTGATTTTCAAGAAAACTTTTTGGAAGACATCAAAAAGTTCCAAAGCTCGCAAGACATAGTAGTTATTTATGAAGCCGATAAGGTTGATCAAAGGACGAAGTTTTTTAAAACCTTGCAAAAGACAGCCAAGTGTCAGGACTTTTCTTTTTTAAGTGGGGTATTATTGAAAAAGTGGCTGGCTTTTGAGTTTGAAAAATGCGGGGCCAAAATATCCTCTCAGGCCTTGGATTGCTTTTTGGAAAGAGCCGATGGCGACCTTTGGCGCCAGGAAAACGAAATTAAAAAATTGGCCAACTTTAAAAAAGGCGGCCAGATAGGGGTGCAGGATGTAGAACTTTGCGTAAAGCAAAATTCTCAAAATGATATTTTTAAAACAATAGAAGCTTTGGCAGCTAAAAACAAAAGTCAGGCCCTGAATCTGTTACACCAACATTTGGACGCAGGGGACAACTCTTTATATCTGCTTTCTATGTTTGCCTATCAATTTAAAAACATGCTGATTTTAAAAGATTTGGAAGAAAGAAGAAAGTCTCTTTCTTTGTCGGGACTGCATCCTTTTGTAATTAAAAAAACTTCTGGTTTATGCAGATATTTTTCTTTTTCGCAATTAAAAGAAATTTATAGAAAAATTTTTCAGACGGATTTACAAATAAAAACAGGACAACTTGACCCAGAGCTTGCGATTGACTTGTTTGTCGCTCAAATTTAAAAAACTACTTAACAGCAGTTTTTGAAACAAAACCGCCCACCAGCAGTTTTTGAAACAAAAAATCGCTTAATATTAAGCGATTTTTTTGTCTACTAATTTTGTGAGTCTGCCCTTTCTGCGGCTGGCGTTATTTTTTTTGATGACCCCTACTTTTGCTGCCTTATCCAATGCTGAATAAATTTTAGGCAAAAGTTTTTTTGCATCTTCTAATTTTTTAGCCAAAGCCAAAGCTCTTATTTCTTTAATAAGCTTTTTAATATTGTCTTTGTATACTATATTTCTGTCTTTTCTGGCAGCAGATTGCCTGATAGCTTTTTTAGCTGATTTTGTTATTGCCATGTATGTATATTGTATAGATATAAAAATGATAACATAAACTTTTTATTTTTGCAATAGTCTAAGACTTATGATATAGTTTAAGCGATTAAGTTTCAAATAGTGGTCCTTTTACAACCTTAACCTTAACCCTAACTCCGGAGGTCTGAATGAATATACTATTGGTTTACCCTGAATTTTTGGTCACCTTTTGGAGCTGGAAACACCTGCTCCGGTTTGTGGCCAAAAAAGCGGCCTTCCCGCCGCACGGCCTGGCTACTATAGCTAGGATGTTGCCCAAAAGCTGGACAAAAAGATTGGTTGACCTGAACGTGAAAGCTCTCACTGATGAGGATATCAAGTGGGCCGACTACGTTTTTGTCTCAGCTATGATAACGCAAAAAGACTCGGCCAACCAGGTAATCTCAAGGGCCAAGGCCCTTGGAAAGCCTGTTGTCTTGGGTGGCCCCATTATCGAAACGGGGCTCGACGAGTTTGATAATGTCGATCACCTGTTTATCGGTGAAGCCGAAGAGACTTTGCCCGAATTTCTGACAGACTTAGCTGCAGGGAGCCCCAGGCGCATCTACGCGTCTTTAAGGTTTCCTGATATCGCCTCCTCGCCAATTCCTTTGTGGAAAGGATTGGTGGATGCGAGCAATTACGCCTCGATGATGGCGCAGTTTTGCAGGGGATGCCCTTATGGATGCACCTTCTGCAACATTGCCAAAGTTAACGGCAAGAAGCCGAGGATGCGCAGCAATGAGTGCTTCTTTGCAGAGCTGGATGAAATCTACGACACCGGATTCCGTGGAGCCGTACTGCTTGCCGACGACAACTTTATTGCCAACAAGGCTAAAGCCAAGATTCTGCTTGGTGAACTTGCCTTGTGGCAACAGGAACGCGATTTTCCTTTTGAGTTTACCGTCGAGGCAGCCATTGTGATATCCGATGACGAAGAGCTTATGGGGCTTATGGTGCAAGCGGGCTTTAAAAAGGTGTTTTTGGGTTTGGAAACCAACAACCCTGATACCTTGGCGGAGTTCGAAAAGCACCAAAACCTCGGACGCGACCTCGTGGCCGATGTCAAAAGAATCCAGGCAGCAGGGCTTATCCCTATGTCGGGATTTATTGTTGGCGCTGACGCCGACAACCCCGATGTGTTCGCCCAGGAAATGATTGACTTCATCCAAAGCTCTGGCATCGTGATGGCAATGGTAGGGGTGCTCCAAGCACCTACAGATTCAAAGCTTTATCACAGGCTTAGCCAAGAGGGCAGACTTGTGGATGTGGCTTCTGGGAACAATACGGATTACTATCCCAACTTCGTTCCCAAGATGCCTCTGGAAAAGCTGGTGTCTGGCTACAAAGAGATTGTTCAGACAATCTACTCTCCCAGAAAGTATTACGAACGGATTCGTGAGTTTTTGAAAGAGTATGGCGGACACAAGCGTCCGCAAAAACCTTTGACAAAGCTGGACTTTCTGGCCTTCTTGCGGTCGGTCTGGTGGATTGGCCTCTTTGGGGGTTTAAAACCCAGCTACTACTACTGGAAGTCTCTGGCGTTGGCGCTGCTTAAATACCGCAAAGCGTTTGCGGACGTGGTGGCATTCCAAATTTATGGGGTGCATTTCCGCAGCGTGACTAAAGCGATAATAAAGCCGTAAGGCTATGGGGCCCAAGGCCCTATAAGGCGGATCTACGAGAAATCGTGGCCGCCTTTTTTGTTGCAGTAAATTTTTTGCAATGATAAAATTAAAATAACATATTAAAAGACTATGGCACAAAAATCACCAGAACAATCATCGCCTTCAATAGAGTCAAAGCCCGACCCGAATTGGACACAGGAAGAATATCAGTCTTGGCTGAAGAATAGAGAGGATAAAAATGTTGATGTTATAGACGTTGAATCTCATCCAGTTAGTGAACAAGATACGAGTAAAGATCTTGGCGAAACCCAAAAGCTGGGATCCAAAGGTTTTGTGGAACTACCAGAACAAGAACGCCGGCGCAGATATAAAGAAATGAAAGAGACTGAAGAAAAAGAAAAGCAAGAAGCAATGGCCGATGCCAGGGCAAAAGTAGAAGCTTCTTATAGTGGAAAACAAAAAGAAGTTCAAAAAGAAAAGCAAGAAGAACAGCCAAATCCCGAGGTTAAAAAAGAAGAACCAATTTTAGAAAAGCCAGAGTCAGAAGAGCAAAAGGATCAAGAAAAGACGCATCAAAATTCCATAAAATTTCTTTTTGGTCAAAAAAAGGAGGTTGAAATAAAATTATCTAAGACTGAAGGCAGGGCCGAAAAAGAAGAGCTACTCCAAGAAAAAAGAGAGCTTGCCCAAAAGATTCTTGCAGAGGCAAGACAGATTCCTCAATTTAAGGATATTGAATTTGAAATCCAGCGAGAACAAGAAAAGCAGTGGGAGCAAAGCATTGCCGCATCTGGATATAAAAGTATGGATAATTATGTAAAATGGCATGAAAATATCTACTATGATGAAGTTATAAAGGGTAGTAATTTATCAGAGAAACAAAAAAAAGAAATATCAGAGCACGGATCAATTATCGTAAGCAGTTGGCCAAAGACAATAGAGCTTGATAAAGGGGATGTTGCCGTTGCTTTAAAGATGGGTATAGATATAAATACAATAAAGGGGCCTCAATGGTGGAATTTGTTTTCTAAAAAAATACAGGTTGGAGATAAAGTTTTTGAAAATATCGGCAAGCTAAACGAGCACCTTGTGCAGGGTAAGGCAGATAAAATAAATGGAGAAATAGCTAATAGGGTTGGTGTTAGAAAAAGAGAAATTATCGAAAAAAGTTCAGACCCGATTATTGACAATAAAATACAAAAATTAACAGAGGTGCTTTTTGGGTCTAAAAAGGCATCAAAACAAGAGGCATCTGTTGAAGACAGACTCGGGCTATTAGGAAAATTAAGGAGTGATTGGAATAAGGCAAACGAGATACACACAGCTTTAAAGGATAAAAATTGGAAAATTAAAACATCAGATGGTAAGCTTATTATTGGGTCAGAAGCCAAGGTTCAAATGGAGCAAAGACTTGGCGAACTATCAGAGGATATTATAAAAGCAGCCGGCCAAATCGAAGGCAGAAATCTTAAAAAAGAAGCCATAAAGGCAACAGGGTATAAATTGGATAAAGACCCTCAAAAACAAAAAGAATACAGGCAGTGGCTAACCGATGAAGTTAAAAAAATCTTTGAAAAAGAAAAAGGCGGTATAGAAAAAGCTACTGGCAGAAAAGTTGTGGCAAGGAAAAAAAATAAGGTAGAAAATAAAGAACAAGCTGTCGCTGTGCCAACACCAGAACCTGAACAGGTTAAATCTGAACCAAAACCCGAACCAGAATCCCAACCCCAACCCGAATTATCCCAACCCGAAATATCACCTCAACCCGAAGTTATAAAAACCAGAGAAATCGAAATTGAAAAGCCGGAAGTTAAAATAGAAACACTGCCCGGTTACGAAATAGGTCAGACAGTTGATATCGTTTTTCCCGACCCTCAAAATAAAGGTTATTATATCTCGGATAAAGGGTCTGTATTTAAGGGTATAGCAGAAGAAAACGGGGAAAAGATTGTTATGTTGGAAAAAGACGGGAACCCCTATTCAATGTTATTAAAGTTATTTTTAAAAACCCAGGAAAAAAAGACTTTGGATCAAAATCTGGAAGAATTAACAAGAAATTTACCGGATTTTCCGGGTTTAGCTAAAAAACAAGAAAGTGTAAAAGAAAAAGTTAAAATACCAGAAGACTTAAGGGGCCCGCAATTTCCAGAAGGGTTTCGTAAGGGAATTAAAAAGGGAGCCCAATTAAAGCCGATAATTAAAAGAGGTAAAAAATAATTTTAAAAAAGATGTCAGTAGAAATAATTGAAGCAGAAAAGGACGAACCAAAGCCCGAAGCCCTTGCAGCAGAAGCTATTGATGCAATAGAATTGCGAGACAAATCGGAACTAGATGAAACTTCAGGGTGGTCAGAAAAAGTAAAAGACTTTTTAAAAGAGGACTTTCTAAATCGCGATAAAAATATTTCAGATGCAAGGGCGGTGGGCTATTTTAGCCTCGCGCTTATTAAAAATGTGGTAAGAGGAGTTTATGAGTTTGCATCGGTGGCAATAAAGAAAAAAGGTGATATAGGATTTGCGGAGGGGCATCGCATTGGTAAGAGAGTTTTTGATTTTGACGATCCAAAAAATAAAGAAAAATAAAATCCAAAAAAATTATGGACACAACAAATTTAGAAGAAAAAATTTTGGATTTGGCTTTGGGCAGGGCAATAAAGGTAGCTTATGCCAGTCTTTCCTCCGACCAACAAAATCAAATGCAGAAAATTTTTTCTCAAAATAGTTCAGACAAAGATAAAAAAGATTTTTTTAAAAATAATGTTGCTAGTTTTGACGAAATTTTAAAAACAGAGGCGCAAAAGTTACAACAAGAAATTTTTGAAGAAATTAAAAATAGGATATAAGACAAAAAAACGAAGGATTAATCCTTCGTTTTTTTGTTAAGCAGATCGCGA
>Ga0265297_10002123_pt1 | contig 41985 bp, 44 predicted proteins | sample Munlanlwell13791_FD_192502 | JGI IMG/M metagenome (GOLD analysis project Ga0265297, IMG submission 192502) | Leachate microbial communities from a municipal landfill in Southern Ontario, Canada - Leachate well 137-91 | ecosystem: Engineered > Solid waste > Landfill > Unclassified | place... | reverse complement strand
CCCCCACCAGGAATCGGACCTGGATTTAAGGTTTAGGAAACCTTCGTCCTATCCATTGAACGACAGGGGCTAGGTTGTTATCATATTAGCAAAAAAATAGCTTGTTTTCAATAACTAATGCTGTATAATAAATCTAAATTAATAAATAAACTTATGTCATCAAAATCACCAATAGTTCAAGTAGCAAAAAAAGTTTGCCCAGCGGTAATTTCTGTAATTGTTTCCAAAGATTTGCCAAAAGCTGAAAACTTTTATTCTTTTGGATTTGGAGGCAAAGAATATGTAATGCCCAAGTTTGAAAAAGGAGAAAAAAGTAAAATGCAAAAAACAACCATAGGCGGGGGATCAGGATTTATTGTTTCCAAAGATGGATATGTTTTTACATCAAATCATGTGGTTGCTGATACAACAGCAGACTACACAGTTGTTGTTGATCCAAAGCATAAATATCCTGCAAAAATTTTATCAAGAAATCCAATTAATGACACCGCTGTTTTAAAAATAACTGGAGACAAATCATTCCCATATTTAGACATGGCGGATTCAAATAAAATAGAATTAGGCGAAGAAGTTTTGGCAGTTGGGAATGCCTTGGGAGAATTTACTGATACATTATCGGTTGGAATTGTTTCTGGCCTTTCAAGGTTTATCACAGCATTCGGCGGAATGGACCATCAAATGCAAAACTTAAGAGGATTAATTCAAACTGATGCAGCAATAAATCCTGGAAATTCTGGCGGGCCATTAGTAAACATAGACGGAAAAGTAATTGGAATAAACACTGCCATGATAATGGGAGCTCAAAATATTGGTTTTGCAATTCCAATAAATTATGCAAAAAAAGATTGGGAAGAAGTTAAAAAATATGGGAAAATTATTGTGCCATTTTTGGGAATAAAATATGTCTTAATCTCAAAAGAAATGGCAGAAGCTAATAAACTCCCAGTAGAAGACGGCGCGCTTGTAGTTAGAGAGGCATTGGGAGAATCCCCGGTTATTAAGGGCTCCTCGGCCGACAAGGCAGGTATTAAAGAATGGGATATTCTTCTAGAATGTAACGGTGAAAAAATAACAGCTAAAAATCCTTTGGGACATATTTTGCAAAAATGCAAAATTGGAGAAGAAACAACCTTTAAAATTCTCCGCGATGGAAAAGAAATAAATTTGAAAGTAATAATGTCCGAAAAAGAATAATAAGATTACATAAATAAAAACCCGCGTTGTGCGGGTTTTTATTTTATGCGCTAGATTATTTAAATCTGGATTTTGCTGAATAGGTATCCGCCTAAGCTTATTAAGAATACTACGGAAATAAATAAAATTGCGAAGTCGGGCATTAGGCCAAAGGTTATCGTTCCGCCAAGGCATCCGCGGATTCCATCAACACCATAGGTCAGTGGATTAAATTTTACAATAACTTCTAAAATTTTTGGTAAGTCGTTCATTGGAAACAAGGCTCCTGACAAAAAGAAAATCGGCATTACCATAAAATTCATAATCATTTGAAACCCCTGCATATCTTTGAGCAACGAAGCGATAGAGAGCCCGACTGCAGCAAAAAGCAAAGCCACCAAGAACATAAAAATAGCTGCCGGCAAAAGTAATGAAAAATTGGTAAGCCTGAACCCTGCAAAAAATGACAATAAAAAAACAAGCATTCCCTGAATTACCGCCACAGTAGCTCCGCCCAAAGTTCTTCCAAGCATAATCTGCCAGCGGGGAACTGGCGCTACTAAGGTTTCTTTCAAAAATCCAAATTGTCTGTCCCAAATAACATCTATTCCAGAAAAAATAGCTGTAAACAAAATACTCATGGAAATAATTCCTGGAACCAAAAACTGGATATAGTTTCCTTCACCAGCTTTTTGAAAAACAGAACTGAGCCCAAATCCAAAAGCCACTAAAAATAAAAGTGGCTGGCCCAAAGAGCCAATCATTCTGGACTTTGACCTAAAATACTTTTTAACTTCTCTTAACCAAAGTGTGTAAATTGCAATCATAATTTTTATTTTAATTATCTGTGACCGTGATGCCTGCGCATGCCAGCAAGATTGTCAGCTTTTTCTTCTCGAATTTTTTCTCCAGTCAGCGCCAAAAAAGCTTCTTCTAAAGAATTTGTGTTTGTTTGTTTTTCCAGCTCTTCCGGCTTTCCTTGAGCTATAATTTTCCCATGGTCAATAATGGCAATTTTATTAGAAACTTTTTCCGCTTCTTCCAAATAATGCGTTGTCAAAAAAATTGTTGTGCCTTCTTCTTTGTTCATTTTTTTCAAATAATTCCAAATATGATTTCTGGTTTGTGGATCAAGTCCAGTTGTTGGCTCATCTAAAAACAAAATTTTTGGGTGGTGCATAAAACCTCTGGCAATTTCAAGTCTTCGCTTCATTCCACCAGAAAAATTTTTTACTAATTCGTCTTTTCTTTCCCAAAGCTCCACAAAATTTAAAAGGTTTTTTATACGCTTAATTCTTTCGGACTTTTTAATCCCGTAAAGCATTCCGTGCATATCCAAATTTTCGTAAGCAGTTAAATCTTCATCTAAACTTTGGTCTTGAAAAACAATTCCAAAAGATTTGCGAGCCTTGTCTTCGTCTTTTACTGGATTAAATCCATTGATTAAAATTTCGCCAAAAGTTGGATCTAACAACGTTGTAAGCATTTTTATTGTTGTTGTTTTTCCAGCTCCATTTGGCCCCAAAAATGAAAAAACTGTTCCGCGCTCAACAGAAAAGTCTATACCATCAACAGCAGTAAAATCACCGTATTTTTTAACAAGATTTTTGACTTCTATTATATTATCCATAAATTTAATTTGATTGAGATTTATTAATCGCTTCTTTTGTATATATATTATACGGATTCCAGAGCATAAATCCAACATAGTCATCTTTTAAAAATTCTTCTGCTGCCTTAATCTCTAGTTTTACCATATCTGCTGTATAATCAGCTCCCAAATTAAAATCTTGAAACCATGGACGGATTTTTCCAATTAAATTATTATCAATTTCAAAATTAGAATTTGAAGAATTTTCAAGTTTTTTTTGTTTTATTGTTTCCTCCAACAAAAGAATTTTTCTTCTGTAATATGACGTTCCAACAGAATATCTCGCAACTTCGTATGGATGTTCTGCTGGATTTTCAAATCCTATAAACCCATCGGCATAGTGCGAAGGATAAACCATCGGAGAAACATAGTTAAAATATTCTAAAGCATCTTCTAAAACCTGACCGACGCCCAAGTCGTCTCTACTCACCGTTGTTAAACCAAATAAATCTACCGATAACGTTTCTGTCGGCAATTGCTCCCTTAGATATGCAAAGAAATTTTTGATAACTTTTTGCCTTGAAGTTTTTTTGTCCCATAGGGGAAACCCCATATTTGAAAAATCTCCATCCGACGGAAACCTGATGTAGTCAAAATTTATTTCATCAAATCCGTGTAAAATCGCATCTTTTGCCAATGCAATATTATAGTCCCAAACCTCTTTTGACGAAGGATCTACCCACGACAACCCCTTATGATCTTCCCACAGAACAGGGTTTAAAATATCTGTTGTTTTTTCTGTATCATAAACTGCCAAATCTTTTCTATTTTTAGAATACATCGGATCTTCAAAAACAGAGATTCTTCCTATTACATAAATATTTTTGTCGTGGAAAAACTTTACAAGCGCATCAATATCTCTGATTGAATAGTTATATAATTTATATCTTTGAACTTCGGGAACGCCGGCATTGTAATAAACATATCCTGAGGAATCTTTGATATCTATAACAACCGAGTTGATTTCTGTTGTTGTAAAAAGACTGCTTAAATAATTAAGATATGAGCTGCTACCAGCCGACCAACCAGTAACATAAATCGCTTTTACAACTGCCGGAGTTTTTGAAACAGCTTCACTACTTTTCTGCTGGGCCTCAATACTCTCGACATTTGAAGTCAAAGAAGCTGTCTGCTTTGCCAAAAAATCTTTATAGCTGTCTACACTAAAAAAAGTGCCAGTTGTTAAAACTGCTGTTGCGGCACACGTAAATAAAATTTTTTTGTTTTTATAAAATCTCATCACTGTTTAATTGTACAATAAAAAACAGCCCGCAAAAAGGCTGAATTTACTCACCGTCATTGCGAGGAGGCAGAACACTGCCGACGAAGCAATCTCTGTGTTATTACAGAATGACAGAGATGTTTAGATTGCTTCGTCCACGACTGCGGTCGGGACTCGCAATGACAAAAAAACGAATCTACCAGACCTTTATTTACTCGGTTGTTGTTCCATCAAACTCTGGACCATCTGCCTCGGCTTCTGCTTTTGTAGCTCTTACAACGCCATCTTTGTGATGAGCTGGAGAATAGATTGTATAAAGCTTTAGCGGGTCTGTTGCAGAAACGTTAATAACATTGTGTTCTGCTCCTGCTGGCACAACTATAGCCGAACCATCTGTAACTTCGTATTCATTTCCATCAATAATAACTTTTCCCTGCCCTTTTTCAAACCTAAAAAATTGGTCGTTATCTGTGTGAACCTCCATTCCAATTTCCTCATTTGGAGCTAATGACATCAAAACTAATTGACTGTGACGGCCTGTATAAAGAACCTTTCTAAAATTTTCATTTTCTAAAGTTTCTTTTTCTATATTTGCATTAAATCCTTTTGCCATATTTTTTGTTTTTACCCAGTCAAATAAAATCCTCGAAGAAATTTTTATCTTGGTACTACCAAAATTATTTGCATAGGCGAATTAAATAATATTATTTTATTTTACCACATCTATCAATCTATCAAAAGTACAAAACAAAAACCCGAGGAAAAGCCTCAGATTTTTTATTGGGGCGGCTAACGGGATTCGAACCCGTGATGAGAGTTCCACAAACTCTAGTGTTAACCACTACACCATAGCCGCCATAATTTCTCTTTTTGTTTTTTGTTTACACTGAACGAAGTGAAGTGTGCCCTCAGTTGGAATCGAACCAACAACACCAGCTTAGAAGGCTAGAGTTATATCCATTTAACTATGAGGGCAAATGGAAATATATAAAGCTATATTATCACAAAATTTTCCCTTTGACAAGCAGATTTTTTTAAGCTATAATACGAAGCATTAGCACTCTAAAATAGAATAGCATTATTTGAACCTTGCGTGCTGCTCCCAAAAATATTATAATACAATAATGAAGTTATGCAAATATTGTAATAAATATTATCCCGAGTCAGACTTTGGCGTAGCTAATACAATAGGTAACAAAATTTACAGGCGTTTAAAGTGCCGATTTTGTTATAGTAAAACTAAAAAATTACTTGTAGAAAAATACCAAAAAATACTGGATGACTATAAAATAAAAAGTGGCTGCATAAAATGTGGAATCAAGGATCATAGAGTTTTAGAATTCCATCACACTTACAATAAAAAATTCTCTATCGGGGATGCTCACTATAATCATTTTGGTATAGAAAGAGTTAAAAAAGAAATTGAAAAATGTGTAGTTGTTTGTGCAAATTGTCATAGAATAATACATTATGGTCAGCCGTGGAAGCACAATGGTTAATTAAGCGGGGTATAGTGCAATGGTAGCACGAATCGTTTGGGACGATTTAGTCTCGGTTCGAATCCGAGTACCCCGACACAAAAGATTTAACAAAAAAACACTGCGGGCGTCGTATATCGGTATTACCTTAGCTTTCCAAGCTAATGAGAGGGGTCCGACTCCCCTCGCCCGCTCCACTTAAAACCCGGGCTTATCCGGGTTTTAATTTTATAAAAATATGTTCAACGCAAAAACAAAAATTATAGCCACTATCGGTCCTGTCTCTGAAAAGGACGATATTTTGGAAAAATTAATAGCCAGGGGAATTGATGCAGCTCGCCTCAACTTTTCGCATGGAAGCCATGAAGAACAGGGCAACAGGATTAAAAAAATAAGAAAGATTTGTAAAAAATTAAAAAAACCTATTGCCATAATAGCCGATATCCAAGGTCCAAAAATAAGAATTGGCAACTTGCCAGCAGAAGGAGTTGAGCTAAAAAACGGCCAAGAAATTACAATAGACACTGGCACAAGAGAATTTTACGAAGGCAGAATTCCCCTGCCATCTTTATTGTTTCGCGATGGAACAAAAGAAGGTCATATAGTTTTTTTAGACGATGGAACCCTGCAACTAAAAATAACTGGGTCTCGCGCTGGAATCTTTAAAGCAGTTGTATTAAAGGGCGGCATTTTATTCTCTAAAAAGGGGGTAAATGTGCCATCCTTAGAGATAAGCTCTGGTATTTTAAATGCCAAAGATAAGTCCGACATAGAATTTGCCGTGAAAGCAGGGGCTGATTATATTGCTCTTTCTTTTTTAAGAGATGCTAAAGACATCAAAGATGCTAAAAAGTTTTTAGGCAAAACCAATGTTAAAATAATTGCCAAAATAGAAAGACCTGAGGCTCTTATTAATATAGACGAAATTATTCAAGAAGCTGATGCAGTTATGGTTGCAAGGGGGGATTTGGGGATAGAAACCCCTTTATGGGAGTTGCCAATTAGGCAAAAAGAAATCATAGAAAAAGTAAGAAACCAAATGAAGCCCGTAATAGTGGCTACCCAGATGTTGGATTCTATGATTAGAAACCCAATACCAACAAGAGCTGAAGTTTCTGATATTGCAAACGCTGTTTACGACTCAGCCGACGCTGTAATGCTTTCTGGAGAAACAGCATCCGGCAAATACCCATTAGAAGCTGTTGAAATGATGAACAAAATCTTAAAATCTACTGAAAAAAGCGAACCCTATACAAATAACTATCCTGAAGATTCTTCCTTAACAAATGCTGTTGCTCATTCCGTAACGCATATTGCCTCTGAAATAAACGCAAAAGCAATATTCACCGGTGCTATCACAGGGAACTCAGCAAGAGTTATTTCTTTTTTCAGGCCAAAAACACCTATAATAACAATCACCAATAACGAAAAAATTGCACAACAACTAGCCTTGATTTGGGGGGTTGTACCTTGCCTTATAAAAAACAAAAAGATAAAAACTGCAAAAGATTTATTATTGCCTGGTGTAACCATTTTTAAGGAAAACGGATTTTTAGCAAAAGGAGATAAAATTGTTTACAGATACCACGAAAAGTTGGGGGACTCAGAAAGCGCCAACACAATTACGGTTAAGTCAATCGCATAAAAAACACAAATTTAAAAAACCCGCTCTCAAGCGGGTTTTTTAATGCATAATCTTTATCTATCTTTTTACGTCTTATTATCTATCTTGCTTTCTATCTTGAAAAAACCTTCTGCGCGGTATAGAATAAATTTATACTAAAAATTAAACAGTTTATAATCATGAATAAATTTAATGATCTATACGACTTTATTGATTTTGCCCAAGGTAATAGAAAATATCCGGTTAACACGGCAAACGGACTAAAGTCTGCTTTAAAAGTCTTTGAAAAAGAACTAAATTTAGACGAACTTAACTCTATTGGTTTAATAGAAGACAACATAGACGAAATATTTATAAATACGGTTACTAACAACAAAGATAAAAATATCGGCTCATTAAATACCTACAAAGCCCGGCTATTAAAAGTTATAAACGATTATCAAAGATATGGAATAGACCCAAGTAAAATGCAAAGCTGGTCTGTATCTCATAAAAACACGAACCATAAATTAGCCAAAAAAGATATACCAGATAAAAAGAAAGATTACGCCCAGATAAGCCTATCTGACCATACTAACACCCCTGTGGATAATGTACATAAAATTGAACTGGCACTAAGACCAAACTTTAAATCCTTAATTTTAATTCCAAGAGATATCAGTATTAGCGAAGCTAAAACAATTAAAACCATTATTGATTCCTTAACTATTGATAAATAGCTTCTAACAAAAAATCACTCCCATACTTTAGCTGAGAGTGATTTTTTGTTAAAATAGTGTAATGGCTATTGCTTCAACAATCTTATTGGGAATAATATGTGGCATAATTGCCACGCTGTTATTTGAGTTTGTTTTAAAAACAAACAAAAGATTACGACGTAGATATTATAAACATCACGCGGTTTTATTTAGTTATCATGTTCACCATAGCATTTACGGGGTGCTATTTATAATAGCTAGTATTATTTTTTATTTTAATAAAAACTTGCCCGACTCTATATTCTATTTTTCTTTTGGAGTTGGAATTATTATACAGCATACAATCTCAGACGGCAGGCTTATATTTATAGAAAGGCAGAGACTATAACAAATTTTCAATTTAAAAGCGGGAGATTAGCCCCCGCTTTTTATTTTCACTACCTGGCATACCAGGTAGTAGAATTTTGAAGATTAGCAATTCCAAATATCATTCAAATTTAAAAGGGCTGTTTTGCCAGCCCCTTTACAAGTCAAAATTTCACTACCTGGCATATTCTACAACTCTGGTTTCCCTCATAACAGTAACTTTTATTTCCCCTGGGTATTTTAATTCTTCTTCAATTTTTTCAGCGATCTGTTTTGCAATTTTATGAGCTCCCAAGTCGTCAATTCTATCTGGTTTTACAAACACGCGTATTTCCCTGCCTGCCTGAATAGCATATGTTTTTTCAACGCCATCAACCTTGTTTGCAATGTCTTCAAGGTCTTTTAACCTCTGTAAGTAGTTTTCCAGGGTATCCTTTCTAGCGCCTGGTCTTGCCGATGAAATTGCGTCTGCAACCTTCACAATTACAGCTTCTAGGGTATCTGCAGGGTAATCCTCGTGATGGGCTCTCATAGCCTTTATAACAGCCTCAGATTCGCCAAATTTCTCCAATATCTTAATACCAATCTCAATGTGAGATCCCTGTATTTGCTGATCTATAGCTTTTCCAATATCGTGCAGCAAACCAGCTCTTTTTGCTATCTGGCTGTTAGCTTTTAATTCCTCTGCAATTGTCTCAGAAATCAAAGCAACTTCCATTGAGTGCAACAAAACGTTTTGGCCATAGCTTGTTCTATAAAACAATCTGCCTAATATTTGTATTAATTTATCGCTTAACCCAATAACGCCAACCTCATAGGCTGCTTTGTCTCCAGCCTCTTTAATTTTTTGAGCAATCTCTGTTTTTGCTTCTTCAACTTTTTCTTCAATTTTTGCTGGCTGTATTCTTCCGTCTTGGATAAGTTTGTCTAAGGCAACTTTTGCAATTTGCCTACGAATTGGATTAAATCCAGAAATTACGACTGATTCCGGAGTTTCATCAACAATTAACTCAACACCTGTAAGCTTTTCAAAAGCTCTAATATTTCTACCTTCTTTTCCAATAATCTTTCCTTTAATTTCCTCATTTTGCAACAACACAGTTGTTGTTGTTAACTCTTGAGTTTGAGCAACAGCGCACTTTTGAATTGCTAAAGCCACAATTTCTTTTGCCCTGTTTTGTAATTTTTCTTGATTTTTTTCTTCCAACTTTTTCATTCTGTCTAAAATTTCCTTTTCGTTTTCTATTTCAACTAACGCCAACAATTCTTTTTTGGCGTCTTCCCTTGAAAGGTTGGAAACTTTTTCTAATTTTGTTTCCGCCTCGCCTCTCAACTTTTCTAAATCCTCTTTTATGCTTTTCAACTTTTCTCCTTTATCCTGCAACTCTTTTTCTTTTTCCTCAAAAGAAGCGAGTCTTGTTGTTAACAAACTCTCTCTGTTCAATAAAACTTGTTGGGATTTTAAAAACTCCCTTCTTCTTTCGTCGGTTTCTTTTTGCGCCTTTTCTAAAATTTCAGACGCTTTTTTCTCTGCATTTTTTACTAAATTAGCTGTTTCTTCTTTAGTGTCAATAACTCTTTTTTGAAGTTTTGCTTCTAAAGTGCCTGCTCTTTTTTTAGCTAAGCTTTGGCGGATATAATATCCTAATCCAGTACCTGCCAAAAGGGCCACGGCAACTAATATTATCCAAATAATTTGTTCCATGTGTTTTATAATTTCTAATTTCTAATTCATAATTTCTATTAAATTTAAAATAAAATAATTTCTAAACATTTGAAAATTAATTACTTAAAAATTTAATGAAAATTGAAAATTATAAATTGAAAATTGATTTTCTAATATAATAAAACTCACCTGCGCGGTGAGCTCGTTTGCGACAATATAAATTTTCTAAGCAAAATTACTTTCCAGCACCGATTACCTCGTCGATAAGGCCGTATGTTTTGGCTTCCTCTGCGGTTAAATAAAAATCTCTATCTGTGTCTGATTCAACCTTTTTAAGGGTCTGACCCGTATGAGAAGAGAGAATTTCGTTTAATTTGCCTTTCATATGAATAATCTGTTTTGCAGTAATTTCAATATCTGTTGCTTGACCTTGGGCGCCTCCGGCAACTTGATGCAATAAAATTTCGGCATTTGGCAAAGAAAATCTCTTTCCTTTTGTGCCAGCAGCTAAAATCACCGCAGCCATTGAAGCTGTAAGTCCTATACAGATAGTTGAAACCGGGCATTTTAAAAATTGCATTGTGTCATAAATAGCAAGCCCTGCTGTTACTGATCCCCCTGGGCTATTTATATACAATTTAATGTCTTTTTTTGAGTCTTTTGATGCTAAATAAAGCATCTGAGCAATAACCAAATTCGCATTTGCATCGGTTACTGGCCCAGCCAAAAAAATAATACGCTCTTCTAAAAGCCTTGAAAATATGTCGTATGCGCGCTCACCGCGCTGTGATTTTTCTACAATAGTTGGTACTATTGGCATTCTTTCGAATTTTAAATTATTAATTTCTAATTTTTATTAAATTTCTAATGTTTGAAAATTATTTCATTGAAAATTCAATGAAAATTGAAAATTAGAAATTGAAAATTAGATGACGTTGAATATTACGATTTAGTCTCAAGATTTTCTAATATCTTAAAGACTTTCTCGTTAAATATCACACCTTTAGTATACTCTCTAAACTGATTTATGTCAATTTGAGCTAAATCTTCCTTTGCATAATTTTTTGTGGCTTTTTCTATCTCTTCTTTCACTTCCTTGTCAGAAACTTCAATGTTTTCTTTTTTACCTAATTCTCTCAAAACCAAAAACCCTCTGATTCTTTTTTCTGCCTCTTTTTTAAACGTTTCTTTTATTTGCTCTTCTGTTTGTTTTACAGTTGCCAAATATTTTTCAAAACTAATTTTCATATTTTGGTTAATTCTGTTTTTCAAATCAGCCAACAAATTTTCTACTTCATAGTTTATCATCACTTCTGGCACATCAATTTTCGTTTTTTCTGCAATTTTATCTAAAAATTCTCCGCGTCTTCTTTGCTTTTCTTGTTCCTTTTTTTCTTGCGTCATCCCTTCTTTCATACTTTCTTTCAACTTGACTAAGCCATCAAAGGCTGAAGCGGGAGCTCCCGCTTCGCGGGAAGCTCTTGCGCTTTGACCGAGTTGCTTTGCAAATTCATCGTTAATTTCTGGTAACTCCATTTTTTGAACAGACTTCATTTTTACTTTAAATTCCATCTCTTTACCAGCCAAACCTTTGTCTGCAAAATCCTTGCCAACTGTAATTTTAAAAGTTTTTTCATCTCCTTCTTTCATTCCCTCAAGATTTTCTTCAAAGCCTTTCATAAATCCTCCTTCACCCAATATAAACTTGTCTTCAAATTCTTTGTTGTCTGACAAATCTTTACTTTGGTAAATCAAATCAATAAAATCTTTTTTAGCTGCCACATCGTTTTTGGCAGTAAACTTTGCTCTACTCTTTTGCAAATAATTTAATGTATCTATAACTTCTTGATCTGTAACAGAAACTTCATTTGCTTTTATTTTTGAAGCAATTTCTTTGTAATCAGGCAACTCAACTTCTGGCATCAAAGATATTTTTGCCTTGAATATAAACACTACTTCTTTTGTCCCGACGGCTTCGCCGTCGCGGATCCTCGATTGCTCTGCAATCGGGACTATCTTTACGATTTGGACTTCTGGTTCTCCAACTGGTTCCAATTTATTTTCCCTAATATAGTCAGAATAAACGTGTTGCACAGCATGGTCGCCGGCTTCCATTAAAAGCATTTCTGGTTTTATTTTATCTTCAACCATTGACGCAGGAGCCTTTCCTTCGCGAAATCCATCAACTTTTACATGATGCTTCAAATGTTCTAAAGCATGTAAAGTATGTTCTTTAAACTCATCTGCAGTTAATTCAAAAGTAACCTCAATTTGTGACTTTTCTAATTTTGTTTGTGTTGCCTTCATATGTGTATAATTTACGAATAATATTGCCTACTTTACCATTTTTCCCGTTTTTTTTCAACTAAAAACCCCTTGATGCGGGGTTAATTTATTTTTTGCTGTGCGTGCCTTTATAATCTTCTCTAACAGCCCAAACCAACCCGCCAACAAAAATAATTATAAAAACAATTATAAGAATGGCTATGAATATAGGTACCATTATTTTTTGATTTGAGTAGCTCGTTTAATAATTTGTAACTTCTGACTATTTGAAAGACTTTCGTCTAATTTAGGATAGAGATTTTTTTCTTCTATATCGCGATGGCTCGTCAATAATTTATAAAAATTTTCTATCTCTGTTGTGCTAACTGCGCTTAAATCCTGTTCCATTTTTTCCAATTTGTCAATCATAATGGAATGTTCAATTTTCAACTGATTTATTGTTTCTAAAATTTTTGGCTCTTTCCAGGCCATAAAGTTAAAAATAACTTCTTCCTCGACAAAAAAATGTTTCTTTGATTCCCAGACAAATTCAGATAATGAATCTTTTGCTTTTTCAGAATTATTTTTCATTTCATTTTGAAAAATAAAAAATATTGACTCTAAAAAAGCATGCTGAGCAACCATTAAGTTTAATATATCTTCTGCCATATTTTTAAAGTTTACTTTAATAATATAAGGATAATATCTTCTATTTTAACCCATTTTTTGTCAATAAATCAACCTGTTTGACAAAAAGCCATATTGTCTGTTAAAGTAAAAATATGAAGTATAAAAATACTATCAAAAGTGGAAAAGTAAGATATATAATCTTTAAAGAAGACGACACTTGGTATGGCGTGGCTTTGGAGTTTAATATTGTGGAAGAGGGGGATAATCCAGAGAAAGTTATAGTTTCTTTATTTCAAGCAATTCAAGGATATGTTGAAACTGCCCAAAAACTTAAAATACGCCCAATGCCATTAAATCAAAAACCTGACGAAGAATATCAAAAGCTCTGGGACAAAATTGAAAAAAGAGAAAAAGAAAAATCGGCATTGCCAAAAAATATTTACAATTTTGGATATCAAGCGATAAAGCCTTGTGCGATGGCTTACTAGATTATGACTAAAAATATCTTCAACTGGAATTTTTCAGACGTTGTAGATTTTTTAGAAAAACATAGTTTTATCCACACTAACACCAAAGGAAGCCATTATTACTATACAGGACATTATAATCATCAGCCAAGAATCGTCCAGGTCCCAAGACATAATTCAAAATCTCTAAAACCAAGAACATTTAAGGCAATAGTAAAACAATCAGGAATCCCCTTAAAACTCTGGCTTGAATAAATAAATAATTTAAAATCCCTCATACGAGGGATTTTTGTTTTCTAAATCATTTAGACCTCACGGGAAGTGCTCCCGTGGGATAATTTTATTTTCGTTATTTTTTACCTAACAATAATGGAATAGTCACCTCTTTCTTTTCTGTATTAAATATTTTATCGAATAATTCTTCCATTAATCTGATTTTTACTTCATTCGAGGGTTTAAGACCATCAAAATAGTATCTTATCGAATTAACTTTATTGTCCAAAAAATCATGCGCTAATAAATCCCACTTTGTCTTTTCTAACGCTTTTTTTGCAAAATCAATTGCAATTTTTACCCCTGACCCTTTACTATTTAGCAAATTTCTATAATAGGCAGCTTTTAACCACCAATAGAAACAAGCATGACTGACTCCAAGATTATCGCTAACAATTGCCAATGATCTTGCGTTTTCTGATTCAAATTTTGATTGTATTCTTTCTAGTGATTTATATAAATTTTTTGTTTTGAGGTCGTAACTTAATTCTATGCGACCAGCCGTTTCTTCTAATTTTTTTTCATTTCTGATAGAGAGATCTTCTATTTTTTCCACTGTTTCTTCTTTGAGTTTTTTCAATTCTATTTCTTGATTCCGTAATTTTTTTTCAAGAGGCTTAACTGAAAAAATCCAAAATAAACTAATAGCAGCAGTTCCTAAAAAAATTATTATTGTCACACAAATAGCTAAGTATTCTAAATTAAGAGTAGCAATATCTTTAATAAAACTACTCATATCTAAAATATTTGATCCCGAGATTGTAGATATTGTATCCATAGTTTTAACTTTTCGCTCTGGGTTTTTACACCCAGAGCGAGGAAAAATTTTGATTATACTAGAAAGGCTACGATTAACAGGGCTACAATGTTTAACACTTTAATCATTGGGTTAATAGCTGGTCCTGCTGTGTCTTTGTATGGGTCGCCGACGGTGTCGCCGGTGACAGCGGCTTGGTGGGCGAATGAGCCTTTGCCTCCAAATGCTCCGCCTTCAATGTATTTTTTAGCGTTGTCCCATGCGGCTCCACCGGTTGTCATTGAAATTCCAACGAATAATCCTGTAACAATTGAACCAATTAATAATCCTCCTAAAGCCTCAACTCCCAAAGTGTACCCAACAATAATTGGAGCCAAAACTGGAATTAAAGCAGGAAGCAACATTTCGCCGATAGCTGCTTTTGTAACTATATCAACGCATTTTCCGTACTCTGGTTTTGAAGTCCCTTCCATCAATCCCGGAATTTGCTTAAATTGCCTTCTAACTTCTTCAACAACTTTTCCAGCTGTTTTTCCAACAGCTCCCATTAAGAATGATGCAAATAAATATGGAAGTAATCCTCCAATTAATAATCCTGCAACAACTTTTGGATCTGATAAAACGAAATCTGTAATTCCGCTTATGCTAACCTCTTGTGAATATGCAGAAAACAAAACCAATGCTGCCAAACCAGCTGAAGCAATTGCGTATCCTTTTGTAACTGCCTTTGTTGTGTTTCCCACTGCGTCTAATGCATCTGTTGTTTCTCTAACATCTTCTGGCATTCCAGACATTTCGGCAATTCCTCCGGCATTGTCGGTAATTGGGCCATAGGCGTCAATTCCAACAACAATTCCTGCAACCGATAACATTGATGTAACAGCCATTGCAACTCCGTAAATTCCTGCAAATTGATAGCTGACAATTGTTCCAATTGCAATTAATAAAACTGGCAAAGCAGTAGACTGCATTCCCAATCCCAAACCTCTGATAATGTTTGTTGCGTGTCCTGTTTCTGAGGCCTTAGCGATTGATTGCACAGGGCCATATTTTTTGGAAGTGTAATATTCTGTAATCACAAACATTCCTGCTGTGATAACTAATCCAACCAAGCATGAAAGATACAAATTCATAACTGAAATCGCCTGGCCCGCCATTAATTTTGCAATAACAGGATAAAATGCGATTGCTGATAAAATTATAGAAGCTGCAACTCCTTTGTACATAGCTCCCATTATGCTTTTCTTTTTTCCAAGCCTTACAAAGAAGCTTCCAATGATAGAAGTTAAAATTGAAACGCTTCCCAAAATTAATGGAAGCAAAACAAATTGCAAAGATGCAGGATAAAGCAAAGCTCCCAAAATCATTGTAGCAACAATTGTAACCGAATATGTTTCAAAAATATCGGCTGCCATTCCTGCGCAGTCACCAACATTGTCTCCAACTTGGTCTGCAATAACTGCTGGGTTTCTTGGGTCATCTTCTGGAATTCCTTTTTCAACTTTTCCAACAATGTCAGCTCCAACGTCTGCTGCCTTTGTGTAAATGCCTCCGCCGATTCTGGCAAAAACAGAAATTAAGCTGGCGCCAAATCCTAATCCAATTAATCCGTTAATGTCTTTTGTTAATAAATAATATCCGGCAACTGATAATAGTCCCAAACTTACAACCACTAATCCTGTAACTAAACCTCCTTTAAATGACATGTCTAATGCGGGGGCTAAACCTTTTTTGGCTGATTCTGCAACTCTTGTATTTGTTTGTGTTGAAACTAACATTCCAACAAATCCTGAGATTCCGGATAAAACTGCTCCCAATAAAAATCCTACTGCAATTTTCCAGCCCATGAACAATAAACCTAAAAATAAAACTAAAGCTACAATGCTGATTGTTTTATATTGTCTTTTTAAATAAGACATTGCTCCTTCTTGAACTGCCTGTGTAATCGCAACAGCCTTACCGCCGGCAACCGGAGCCTTTTTAATTTGCATAACTAGGTACCATACAAATCCTAGCGCAAACAACGATACTATAATAGGATAATATATTAGCGACATAACAAATTTTCAATTTTCAATTTTTAATTTTCATTAAATTTTTAATGAAACAATTTTCAAAAGAAAACTGACAATTAAATTGTTTTAATTATATTTTTTAATTAAGAAATTATTCCTTTGTTCAAATCTTTGACCAATTTCTCGGCATAAGATTTTTTAGATGAACCAAATATAGCTATAACTTCACAGGCTTCAGAAAAACTAACGTTTAAATCAAGCCTTAAAACCAAACACTTGTCGTCAACATCCAACAAATGGAAAGTAAACTTATTTTTCTTTGTTGAGTCTTCCATGGATTTACTTTTTTAATAATATTTTAATTTTAAAAAATTATTCTCCAGTTGATTCTCCTGCTTCGGCCTCTGGTTCTTCTTCGGCTGATTCTTCAACCTCTACTACTTCTTCTGTTTCTTCAACAGGGGACTCCTTTTTAGCTTTTTTAACTTTTTTCTTTGGTTTTTCTTCCTTCGCCACGCCGGAGTCTTCGACGGAGGCGGGTTCATCTTCATCAGTCTTTGGTGCTTCGCCAACTTGAATATCTATTTTCCAGCCGGTTAAGTTAGACGCTAATCTCACGTTTCTGCCTTCTTTTCCAATTGCCAATGACAACTGGTCTTCTGGCACAGTAACAATTGCTGTATTTTTTTCTTGAACTTCAACTCCAATAATCTTGGCTGGAGCTAAAGCGTTTGCAATATATTTTTCAGCTTTTTTATCAAAAGGAATTACGTCAATTTTTTCTCCGCCTAATTCATTAATAACTGCCATAATTCTTGTTCCTCTTTGTCCAACACAGGCTCCAATTGGGTCAACTCCTTCTTCCTCAGAAGCAACTGCAATTTTTGTTCTAAAACCAGGTTCTCTGGCAATTGATTTTATGATAACGGTCCCGGCTGCAATTTCTGGCACTTCTAATTCAAACAATTTAGAAATTAATTTTGGATAGGCTCTTGAAAGCATAACAACGGATCCTTTTGAGGTGTCATCAACTTTTAACATATACAATTTTAATCTCTGGCCTGGTCTGTAAAATTCTCCTGGGATTTGTTCTTCTCTGTTTAAGATACCCAAGGTTTTTCCAATGTCAACAAAAACTGTATGCCCTTCAATTCTTTGCACGATTCCAGAAACAATTTCTCCTTCTTTTGATTTATATTCCAAAGAGATTGTTTCTTTTTCAGCTTCTCTGATTTTTTGTAAAATAACTTGCTTAGCAGTTTGAGCTGCAATTCTTCCATAATCTTGTTTTGAAACCAAAGGAATTTCAATTTCTTCTCCAACTTTTATTTTTGGAAAATCCTTTTTGGCATCAGCCAACATTATATGTTTTTCTTCGTTGAATATAAATTTCTTTGGCAATTCACCATCGGCTGAAGGTTCATCCTGCAAAATTTCTCTATTTTCTTTTAACTCCTCAATTTCTTCATCTGTATAAAGCATTGAAGTGTCTACAACCAATTTCACTTGCCAAAATTTAACATCTCCTGAGACAGGATTAAATTTTGCCTTAATTTTTTGGCCTTTTTTGCCATAATCTTTTTTGTAGGCTGTGGCAATTGCGGCCTCAATTGTCTCAATTACCCTTTCAGGGGAGATGCCCCTTTCCTCGGCAATTTGCCCTAAAGCACCTTTAAATGATTTGATATCCATTGCACTAATTTTAAATTTTAAATTTTCAATTTTAAATGAATGTTTAAATTTAAAAATGTTTTAAACATTTATCATTTGAATTTGAATTAAAATTTATAATTTGTTATTTAAAATTTTTTAAAAATAAAAGTCCGTGGTCAGACGGACAAAATAATCTCTTACTTGATGGTTCTATTATACTAAAAGAAAAGAACCGTGTCAACCAGGTAGTGAAATTTTAACTTGGACACAGTATGCTGACTTTCAACAAACTGCGTTAATTACATTCGGTTTTTAAAACTGAATGTTGTCAAAATTCTACTACCTGGTCAACCACGGTTCGTGTTTTTTGTTTTTTTAACTCAGCTGACAGAAGCTGCTATTTCCCTCATTCGTAACGCCATCAAATTTTGATAGCCTGCTTCCCTGGGCGATATAGCACCTAAATTAGGCCTGCCACTATTAAATGTTTCCAGCAAACAGGCCTTGTTTTCCTCGCTGATTTCTGCCCAAAATTCACAGAAATCTTTGAAAGACAACTTGCCTCCGTACGAATGTACATAAATCGTATATGCACAATTATCACTCTGATTTTTCATGGCCATAACCCCTTTCAAAAATAGATTTTAAATAACCAAATGAATCATACCAAACGTCAAAACATTGTCAACTAATTAATGTAATAGTTACCTAGCCAAATCTTTAAATTCTTTTACAACCGATTCAGCAACTGCCTTAGCCAAAGAATCAAAATTAGAAATTTTAGTTTCTAAAAAAGATTTTACATCTTCATCGCTTTCTGTTTCAGCAATTTTCATGAATTCCTGCTGGTCGTCCAAGGTTAACAAATCTAAAACCTCCAAAGTTAAACTTCTTTCTATATTTTGTTCCAGCTTAGTCATTACTTCTTCTGACTTTTCCGCTGAAAAATTTTTTAAACCAAGCTCCTTTATTATATTTTCTTTAATTTCTTCTGTAATCATGATTTTATCTTAAGTTTAAATCATAAGTCCTCTGGATTAGAAACTCTCCCAGTCGGACCTTGCTCAACGTTTTCACTATGGCGTTGCGTACTTTTTTCATAACTCCCATTTTCATTTACTATTCTTGAATTCTCATGCATTCTTTTAACTTCATTTTGTTTATTTTTCAATCTTTGTTGTACATTTTGATGAACATTATCTGTAAAACCGCTTGATGGTTTTTCTGCTTTACAACCAACTGCCAATAGAGAAGCACCTAAAACCATGGCAACGCCCAACCATTTTTTAAAACCAGACAGCGTATTCTTATCACAATTTCTTTCTCTAAAATTTAATTGAGCATCCTGTTTTTCTAAAGCAACAACAACTTTATCTTCTTTGGAAAGTTCAATATTAAACTCACGATCATTAGCCGGAAGTTCTTGAATTATTTTTAATGGCTCTTCTTCATTATTTATTTTTCCTTCTTTAAACATACTATTTTATTATAACAATATTATTCACTAATTTTCATTTACAACGTTCTTAGCTTATTTTATTTTATAATTTCATTTTTCATCGCTTCAATAACATCACCCAATAATTTATTAAGCTCCTCTATGGTCAAATTTAATTCTTTTAATACAAGCATTTTTTCTTCTTGCGTTGCTTCTCCTACCTTAACCTTTTCTAAAATATCCAAAACTTTTTTATCATCCATAAAATTTTATTTAATTATTTTTATCTTTGATCCTATAAAAAATTGTCCTGTGCTATTCTTCTTTTGATTTTTCGCTTTTTGCTATCTTGCCGCCTAAATATTTTTTTAAACCAAACCAAGCAGCAGTTCCCCCTATAGCTAATTCAAGAGCGCCATAATTTCCCGTCACTAATGTGCCTATGCCCCCAGAAACTATTGCTGAAGCAGCACAACACTCGTCGTGATGGTCTACCACAAAATCTCCTACTCTCTTAAGCTTTTCTTTAACCATCAATGACCAATTTATTTCTGGGTTTTTCGCCAATAATTCCTTGATTTGTTCGGTTTTTTCAAAAAGTTCTTGAGAATTTTCACCAAGCTTTGTTTCTTCAGAAACAAGTTCAAGGCTTTTTACTTCTTCTCTATTTTTTCCCACTTCTGGTTCTACAGAACCCATTTCTTTATTTTCCATATTTTTTTTAATTTAGTTATTTTATGATTGTATTATTATATATTTTATCCTAATAAGTCAAACATCTGTATGGCTAATTATCTTGAACTACGTTTTCAAAAAAACTAATTTTTGGAGCTTCGTCAGCCCCAATAATTGCTATAACATCTATTTGATAAGGGGTATTTTCTGGTATTTTCTTTTCTGCAAGCCAGGCATCCGATAATTCTTTATATTTATTCTGTTTTTTATAATCAAATCTTTGCTCTGGAAAAAATGTTTTATTCCCTGCAAATGATGTTTTTACTTCAACAAAATGAATGGCTTTTTCAGAAAACCATCCACGCTTTTTAGCAATAATATCAATTTCTCCAAAATTATTTTCCCAGTTTTTCCCCAATATTTTATACCCCTTACTAACAAGATATTCACAGGCCAACTTCTCTCCCAAGTCACCCAACTCTTTTGTGTTCATTACTTTACTATTTGCGACTCTGCTTTTTTGGTATTTACTGGGTACAAATCTTTATCAATTGTTCGGTCAAAGCAAACTCTGCCTACTGTATGGCTCCAAACTTGAGATGTGGCGTTTCCATAATAATAACTAGCCTCTGCTTGGCCTGATTTGCTTTCCTTGCTAAATGTAGCGCACAGCTGAAAAGATAATTTTTCTGCGTCTACTATTATATACTCATAATTTGCTTTTGTTTCCGGATCTGTTGGAGCTGTAAATCCAGAGATAGCGTCCGTTAAATCAGCTAGAGTTGCTGGTAATTTTTCTTTTGCCTGCCAATAATTTACAATTTGATATTGAATACTGGAAAGATCATTAACTCTTTGTTGGTCAATCTGCATTAATTTTGCTGTGGTAGGGGAGCCGATTATAAAAAAGGATGCAACAATTACTATAACAATCAGCGCGCTAGAAACCCAAGCAAAATATTTTGCCAAAGGAGTCGGTGTTTGGCGTCTTACGTCGTCTAAATAATACCCAAAAATAACTCCTGCTACTAAAAGCACTGCTAATGATTTTAAAACAAATTTAATCGCAATTTCGCCTCCCAAAAATATATTAATGACTGTAATTAAGTCTCCGATTATAACCAATGAAGCAACAAAAAGGGTAAAATATATCAGCCACTTTCTTATTTTTGATTCTCTAACTTCTGATTCTTTTTTGTAAATTTTGTTTAAAAACCATGAGGTAAAAATAAAAACAGGGAATACTATGAATAACGAAGAAACTGCAAATCTTATATATCCAGCGAAGCTTTCATAATAAAAAGGACTCAAGCTGTCTTGAAAAAAATAGTTTATGAATTGCCAAAGCAGGGTAGTAAAACTTATTGACGACCAATAAAGAGCTACTACTGCCAAGAGATGCAAAAATAAATCCCTTGGAATGTTTCTTTTAATTTCTTGTTCCATAATATTTTTATTTAATTAATTTTATTATTCAAATATGCTTTTATCATTTTAAGACTTGGCGGAAAAACTTTTTCTGGCAGATTATCTAAATTATACCATTTCCATTCCGTTATTTCTTCTGGCTCCATTACTTTTGGTTCTCCATCAAAATCTCCACACAAAAACCCAATCGTCACATAATGGTTATCTGGGACGATTTCATCAGAGACACTAATAATTTTTAAATTATCTGAATTAATTTTAGCTCCAATTTCCTCAAACAATTCCCTGCAAGCTCCATCTTTCACCGTTTCTTTAAAGTCTAGTTTTCCTCCAGGCATAGTCCATGTGCCCTCGCCATGCAAATCACTTGAAGCCTTTTTGGCATCATCATTTCTTTTGCCAAGCAAAACTTTGTTGTCTTTTAATACCATTATGCCTACGCCAACTTTTGGTCTTTGTTTTTCCTCCATATTTTTATTGTATTAAATTATTTATCTTTTAAGAAACCACCTGCTTGCAACTCCCAAAGCTTTTTATACAAACTATTTTTCTTTTTTAATAAACTTTGATGAGTTCCTTCTTCAACAATTTTCCCGCCATCAATCAAAACAATTCTGTCCATTTTTTGAATGGTTGAAAGTCGGTGGGCGATTACAATTGTTGTTTTGCCTTTCATTAAATTATTTAAGGCATCTTGAATCAATGCCTCTGAATTTGAATCCAAGCTTGAGGTTGCTTCATCTAAAATTAAAATTGGAGCGTTTTTTAAAATTGCGCGAGCGATAGCAACTCGCTGTCTTTCTCCGCCAGATAATTTAACTCCGCGTTCTCCAACATGAGTTTCCAATCCCAAAGGAAAATTTTTAATAAACTCCGTGCAGTGCGCCAGCTCAGCGGCTTTTTCTATTTCTTCTTTTGTGGCATCTCTTTTTCCATAGGCAATATTTTGCGCCAAGGTTCTGTGAAATAAAATTGTATCTTGCGGAACCAAAGAAATATTTTTTCTCAAACTTTCCTGTGTTACTTCTGCAATATCTTGCCCGTCAATTAAAATTTTCCCTGCAGTTGGTACATATAGGCGAAGCAATAATTTTACAAAAGTTGTTTTGCCTGCCCCAGACGGTCCAACCAATGCCACCTTTTCCCCCGATTTTATATTTAAATTTATATCTTTTAAAACTTGCCTTGTTTCGTTAAAATTAAAACTTAAATTTTCAAATTCTATTTCTCCATTTTTTACAACCAAATCTTTTGCATAAGCCGCATCTTCTATTTCGTGCGGCAAAAGCATAATTTCTACCATCTCTTTTGAGTCGGCATAGGCTTGATACGAAATTCTAATTACACGTGTAAATCCCCAGAGCTGATCAATCAAACTGATGATATATACCTGCAACAAAACAAACACTCCGATGCTTACTAAATTTATCTCCCAATATTTAATGGCAAAATAAAATAGTAAAAACTGTATTGCAAAACCTAAAAACGCCTGCCCTGCTTCCATTATTATATCTAAATTCCAGCTAATTTTTGTCATTCGTGCCTGCTCGTTTGTCACGGATTTATAGCCTTCTGACTCAAATTTGTATCCGTTAAAAAGCTGTATTGTGTTTTGGTTTGTTACCGTGTCGGATAAATATCCTGTTGTTTTTGAATCAATTTCAGCAACCCTAATATCATACTTTAACTTCCATCGGGAAAAAATAATATTAAATAATAAAAATACAAATATCCAAATCAAAACAATCAAGGCAATCCATTTATTAACAAAATATAAAATAAAAATTATTGAAACAACCCTGACAAGCATAGGCAAAACATCCCATACCAGCCTATCGCTTACAATTTCAAAAGCCCTGGCAAAACGATTGACTCTTTGTGTAAGAGCCCCTGTAAAATTATTGCTAAAAAAACTATACGAGTGATTCATCAAATAGTCGTATGACTGCTGCTTTAACCGCGCCATCGTGCCTGTTTGGTATGCACTATTTAAAAAAGTAGCCAGTCTATAAAACACCCATATAAACCCATTTAGAATCGCTATCTCAGTTATTATCCACAACAACTGCTGAGCAATAGCTCCTTTGTCTCCATTTGTTGAAATTATGTCAAAAAATTGTTTGTATAAAAGAGGCGTTATGGATGCTATAACGTTTGTTAGAATTATTAAAAACAACAAAGCAAACAACCACCATTTTTGCGGCCTGATTCCACGCCAAAAAGCTATCAAAATATCTTTGAGTTTTACTTCTGGATAAATAATATTTTTTGTCTTTTGCCGCGTCATTATTATATTATTATAAACGTTTTATGGCTGTTCTGCTATAAATTTAACAATTTTATCTATAATTTTATCTCCACATTTTTTGCTAATCCAATCATTTGTTTTTTTCTCTGTCATATTTGGATCTTCAAAAATCTCCAAAACCTCTTTTGCTGATTCTTGTTGAATTTTAAAAAGTAAATCGAAGTCATTTATTTTAAGTTGGTTCTCGGTCCAGCTGATAGCTCCGCCGTCAATGGCTGATTTCAATGTAAAACCCGCTGATTTAGAATAAGAATCTGGATCTTTCAGCATTTGCAAAGAACCCGCCAACATGGCATAAGCCCATTGCTCTTTTGTGCCAGCTAATCCTTGCTGTTTGATAATCTCGGGCAAATAACCCCTATAAATAGACTCTGCTTCAACCTCACAAAGAACAGCCTCAGCCTTTAGACCTAATCGTTGTGAGGCTTCTGATTTTTCTTCTATATGTAAGTGAGAAAATTCATGGAGCATAGAAAGCATTCTTGCCATTTCCTGTTTTTGTTTGTCGTCTATACCAGAAAAAATCTCTTGCGAATTTTCAATCAAATTTAAATATCCCGGAAAATTTGTATCATAGCTGCGCCTCTGTTCATTTACAAACAAAACATTTGTGCCTTGAGATTCCTGAGCCACACCTTTAAAAACTAAATTAACTCCAAACTCTCCAATTTCTATCAAAGATTTTGTATGTTTTTCTTTCAAATTGCCCGCAAAATTATCTAGTCCGCTTTTTTCCAAACAATCAACCATGGCAACTTTTGCTTTTTCAAATTTTTTATCTTGTTCAATACAATCCTTACTTTTAAGGCATACTCTTATTTCAGGATCTATGTGCCTTTCTTTATACATTCCTTCTGTTGATGGAATAATTGCTATTGGAAATCCTGATTTTATTAATTCGTCGCTTGCTTGTTGAACCTGCCCCTGAAGCTCTTGCGACCGGTCAGCCGTGTTGCCTTTTGCATAAATCTCAGACATTAATTTTAAAAAACTAACCATTGACTCGGCACCAGGTTTTTTAGACCATTCTTGATTTTTAGAATCCTCATAAAGTTTTTTAAATCTCTCTGACAAAAATCCCGTTTCCTTTGGGAACATTTCGCTCAGCGAAAACAATTTATCTTTTTTGGGAACTTCAAACTTTTGAAGATCGGACTTTTCAGAAGCTTCTGGGGTAAGTCTGCTATAAGCTAAAAATCTTATGAAGAGGGGATTTGCTTTTACTCCTGTTTTTAATAATTCTGTAAGTAAATCTCTTTCAGATTTACTTATTCCCATTTTCTCTAAATCTTTTTCATCCATTTGCTCCAACTTCTTTTGCCACATTCTTGTCTCAACTCTTTTAACGGTACTCGCCATTGTCGCAAGTAAAACTTCTCTTCTTTGTCCTTCAACCTCTGGCACATCGCTAAACCAATTTTTTACTATTGCGGCAGAAATTTGTTTATTTGATAAGTCTCCAAGTGCTGATATATTTTCTTTCAATTCTGGAATTTTATTTTCAACCCACTTAATAGTTAAATTTCTTATCTTGTCTGATAAGTCAATCGAATTATTAAACTCCCCAATCTCTTTATATAAGTCCAGCCACCTTACTTCTTTTACTTCTCCGTTTTCACCAACCATCTGTTCTGGCCTGTGCAATATTTGAAAACCCTTTTTTATAGAATTTAATCTTACGTGTTCAATCGGAGACTTTTCATTCTCTGTTTTTTCTACTTTTTTTATTGGAACAATTACCGGTTGAACTATTTCTTGTCCAGCTATATTTTGCGGTTCTTCTGGCTCGCTTGTTAAAAGTTTTTCAGGGTTCATTTTGATTATTTTTAAAAAGTGGACCTGGGCGGAATTGAACTCGCGTCTCCGCAATGTCCCGATAGCTTTAGTGGGCCCATGTGGACCTAACGGGAATCGAACCCATGTCTCTACAATGCGAATGTAGCGTATTACCACTATACTATAGGCCCACCAAAGCTATCGAGGATCCTCGTATTTATAAAATTTTAAATAACTTTTCAATCATGCTTCTCTTTTTCCATAATTTAATCTGTAATTCTCTTTCTTTCGCTTCTAATAATGTTTTATACTTCTCATTATAAACTAATTTCCATGGCACATATCTCTTGGTTGATTTTACAAAACCTCCATTATGCAAGCTTACCCGTTTGCTTATATTGTTACAGCTTCCGACATAATAAGAATTATTTTTTTCTGACTTTAAAATGTAAGTATAAAACATTATTTAAATTTTATAAATCGGGACGAATGACGCGTAATACCACTTTACTACAGGCCCGTTTTTTATCTGCTTTTAAATGTAAAAAACATTTTCATAATTCTAGTAATTACAAAAACTCCAAGAACTTCCATTGCGGTGTAAGCAACGTCTGCGAGAGTTCCTACGGCATAACCCTCTTTTGAAAAACTATAATAATTATTGCAAAAAAAGTTAACTACATACAAAACTGTTGTTAAGATAATCCATGCATAAACAAAATATTCTCCCTGCCTGCGAGTTTTCTTTTCCCCAAGCCATCTAACAAATTCCTTGTGCAACGAATAAATTAAAACTACTACTAAATAAAAAAATCCTATTTTTGATGGAGAAAAACTACCTCGCGAAAAAAAGTTTATCACCATCATTGCCATGGTAACTAGCGTAACTATTGTACAAATAATAAATAAATTATTATTTATTCCTTTTTCAACCTTTCTTATTTCTCTTATTTTTTTATTTTGCGTGTCCATGAATTAATGTTTAATTTAATATCTGTCGGGGTACTCAGAATCGAACTGAGGCCACAGACTCCCGAAGTCTGTATACTACCACTATACGACACCCCGTTTTTTTATTCTTCCGCTGTTTTTGGTAAATCTATCTCTAAATAATCCATATCCTCGCCTAAATTTCTCCAATCTTTAATACTTCTGAAAAACTTTGCACCATATCTTTTTTGAAGAATACTACTAAACCTATTTGATGTTCTGGCATACATCGTTACTTTTTTATAATTTTCTTTTTTTGCTTCATCGATTAACTCTCCAAAAAGAGCATTAAAATTTTTCAAATTGCGGTTCTTTGGTGTTATATCAATAGAGTGGAGGTATAAAGAACCTTGTTCATTTTTTAAATCTGCGTCGCTTTCTTTGAGTAAATCAAATTCCTGATCCTGTTTCAAAGAGGTTATATAGCCAACAATGGCGCCGTTATTTTCTAATTTTAAATGTATTCCATTCTTATTTTCTAAAATCTTTCTAATCTCTTCTTCGCTTTCTTGCATATCTTCCGGAAAACAATCTTTTTCAATTTGTACAACCTGTCTTAATGTCTTATCATCTACTTCAAAAATTCTTTCTACTTTAGATTGAGTTTCTGTTTCTTCAACGTTTTCCTGATTATAGAAATTTGGCTCTTTTTCGTTCATATTTTGAAATTTAAAATTTATTGAAAATTAAAAATTAGAAATTGAAAAATTCCAGTTTTGCGAAAGCAAAATCTGGCTATGTTACCCAATATTTTTGCTTGGTCATTTCATCGCGTTTTGTTTCAACTTGCGATTTTTCTGCCTTTGATTTTTCTGCTGTCTTTTTTAATTCCTTATCTGATAATTTTGCTAACTTTAAAGCTTCTGCACTTAAAAATTCTTTGTTATTTTTTTCTGGATTATCTAAAACATAGCCCAAAAGCACGTCCAAAATCTGCCCGATTTTTGGTCCTGGTTTTATATCTAAAAGTTTTATTAAATCGTTTCCATTTATTTTCAGCATTTTAGCTGAAATAGGATCTTGCGAAACCCTATCAATTAAATATTTTAAGTGTCTTAATTTATAAGGCTCGGCTTTGGGTACGCCAGATCCAATTCTATCGGCTTGCCTTACCTGCAATAGTTCTTCTATATTTTCTGTTCCAACATTTTTTACCAATCTTCTAATAGAAGCATCTCCGACCTCGCCAACATTGTAATAAAATAAATGCCACCTGACTAGCTTTGTAATTTTTTCAATATCTTTTTTAGGAAGTTTTAATCTGTTTAAAATCTGAAAAGTCATTTTTGCTCCTACAATTTCGTGATTGTAAAAAGTTGCCTCTTCACCTGCACCAGACTTCACGCGCGGTTTTGCAATATCGTGCAATAGGGAAGCCAATCTCACATATATATTAAGTTTTTTCTTTGCAGTAAATTCCAAGGCTTTTAACGCATGCCAATAGCAGTCATATATATGATGCTTGTTTTGCAAAACTCCATAATTATCTAAAAGCTCTGGCAAAACATATTTTAACAAATTTAATTCTCGCAATAACTCAATCCCTTCTACTGGCCTGTCAGACATTATAATTTTTAAAAATTCATCGCGGATTCTTTCCTGCGAAACAGCTTCCAGCCAAATACTATTTTTTATAATTACGGCTTTTGTTTTTTCTTCAATTTCAAAATTTAAAGTAGTAGCAAATCGTACAGCTCTCAGCATTCTTAAGGCATCTTCATTAAATCTTTCTTCTGGGTCTCCAACTGTTTTTATAACTTTATTTTTTAAATCAATTTTGCCGTCAAACAAATCAATTACTTTTTTCTTGCTATCCATAGCAATCGAATTTATGGTAAAATCTCTCCTAGCCAAATCTTCCTGCAGAGTTTCTGCATATTTTACCTCGTCGGGATGTCTTTTGTCAGAATATTTTGCATCGGATCTATAAGTTGTAATTTCAACCTCTGCCAATTTTGGTTCTTTGCTGTCGGTTTTTATTGAAACAGTTAAAAATTTATTTTCATAAAAACTGTTAGGAAATATTTTTTGAATTTCTTCTGGTTTTGCATTTGTTGTAATATCCCAATCATTTGGTTCTTTTTCTAACAAAAAATCACGTACGCATCCGCCCACAATATATGCTTCAAAGCCTGCCTTATTCAGCCCTTCTATTATATGTTTGACTTCTTTTGGTATCACCATAACTATTCTTAGTTATCTACATTAGTTATCTACATTAGTTATCTACATTAGTTATCTACAATTGTGCCCCCGGAAGGAATCGAACCCTCACCCCTGCGTTCGAAGCGCAGTATTGTATCCATTCAACTACGGGGGCAATTTCTAAATTTTATCATAAAATTGAATAAAATCAATTTTATTGACAAAAATTAAATTAATTGTAATATTAAAATTGTTTAGCTCTTCGAAAATTTAACATCTTAAAGGAGAAAAGAATGAACGTTATAACTATTATTGTTAAAACTATTCTTGAAATTCCAACTGTAATAGTAAAAACAACTAGCGGAGTACCGAAGGTAATTATTGAAACCGGTACATCAGGAAACGGTTGTTTTGGAGCTATCATCGGCATAATATTTGCGATAATGTTATTATTTTGTGCAGTAAGAGGATGCGACTATGTGGTAGAAACCTATATCATAAAAGGCATAAATCCAAACTACGAGACTAGCTTTGAAGTCGCGACAAAACGGGCGGAAAAAGAAAAAATTGAAGAAGCAAAAAAAGCAAAAAAAATAAATGAAATAAAAAACATTTTGCAAAAGAACTTTAAACTATATTATGGTAACGGGGGAATAGAAGTATTTATTGTAAATGAAAAAGAATTTATTGCCACTGCACGGGTAGATCAAGATAAAAGCATCTTAACAAGAACCTCAGATGGTGGAAATACCTGGCAGATACTTTTAGCTGGGACAGAAAACCGTTATTTCGGCAAGCCATCTGTAGTTTATAAAGATGGTAAAAAAATAATAAATGTTTTACTGGACATGACTGGCATATTAAGGGCTCAGTCAGAAGACGACGGAAAAACGTGGGAATATTTTGATCAATATAACAAAAAAACGACTGTCATTATTAAAAATGGCAAGATAGCAGTATATCCTTTATATTAAAAAACTTATCCATTAAGAAGGAAAGATTAATCTTTCCTTCTTTTTATTTTTTATATTTTGTGTTATATTCGTATAATATCTATTTATAATCCACGGAATAAAAGTATGAAAAAAATATTATTAATAGCAACTTTTTTATCTTTAATATTAATACCAACGTTAGCAAGCGCACTTTGCGATACTAGTGCAGGAGGGATAGTCCCTTGCGGTCAATCTGATAATAATGGTAAGATTACTTGCCCATGCACATTGGGACATGTTTTTTTAATTTTTAGTAAAATTTATGACTTTCTTGTGCTCTATATAGCCACACCGTTGGCAGTATTAGGACTTGTAATAGGCGGTGCCTTATTACTTCTTTCAGCAGGAAACCCAAGCTTGAATCAAATGGGAAAAGATGCTATAAAATTTTCTATATATGGTTTGTTATTAGCTTTTGGATCTTATTTGATTATAAAAACCATTTTATCGTCAATGGGCTACGTATATACTTTTTAATAACCATATGCCTTCGTAGCTCAATGGTAGAGCAGTTGCCTCTTAAGCAATTGGTTCCGAGTTCAAGTCTCGGCGAAGGCACACTTTATCCCCACACCTATCAAAATTTTGATTATATTTATTAATTTAAAATTTTGATAGGTGTGGGGGTTTACAAAACATAAAAAATAAAGTATTATAAAATATCTAAATTAAATTAACTAAGGGCGCCGGAGCGTCTTTTAAAAAAAGAATGGCATTAACAACCAAAGAAAAAACAAAAGTTATTAAGGAGGTAAGCGAAAACGAAAAAAATACAGGATCTATCGATGTGCAGATTGCCTTATTGTCAAAAGAAATAGACAAGCTGGTTTTGCATTTAAAAAAGCACCCTCAAGATGTTCACTCAAAGAGAGGCTTGATAAAAATGGTTATCAAGAGAAAAAAATTGCTTGCTTATCTTAAAAAAGATTCTGAAGCAAAATATACAGAATTAATCAAAAAAATAGGATTAAAGAAATAAAATTGCTAAGCAATTTATATAATGCAGCCAAAACCAAAAGAACAAAGAGTTGAGGTGCTAATAGACGTCCAAAACTTATACCACTCGGCGAAGAACCTTTATCACGCAAGGGTTAATTATCAGGAAGTTTTAAAACAGGCAGTGGCCGGAAGAAAGTTTATAAGAGCTTTTGGTTATGTTGTGCGTACAAAAACTGGCGAAGAAACGCCTTTTTTTGATGCATTGAGCAAAATCGGCATTGAAACAAGGGTAAGAGACCTGCAAGAATGGTATGGCGGGGCTAAAAAGGCAGACTGGGATGTTGGAATTGTAATTGATGCTATCCGCACTGCCTCGGGGCTTGATGTAATTATTCTGGCATCTGGAGATGGAGATTTTATTCCATTAGTTGAATATCTAAAAAATCAAGGAAAAAGAGTTGAAGTAATGGCATTTGGAAAAACGGCTTCTGCAAAATTGAAGGAAGTTGCAGACGAATTTATTGATTTGGATGAAAGTTTAGGCAAATTTTTGTTAAAAAAGTAAAAATAATCTTGCTATTGACAGGGGCGCAGAATATGATAATATGACAATAGAAACGCCCCAGCCAGCCGCAAGGTCCGCTGGGGTTTTATTTTTATGAAAACGATACTTTTTATAGATGGACGCAATTTTATAAGCAAGGTTGATTCTGTCTTAAATCCAGATATTAAAAATAAAAAGGAGATTGATTTTTCTGTTTATGATTTCTCAGGACTTTTTAACAAAGTATTATCGGAAATAAAAATAGACAAAAAAATATTTTACATTGGCAGAATTATAAACCATAAAGATACAACTAAAAAATCTGAAGAATTAATACAAAAACAAAGGCTATTAAAAACTAATTTAGAAAAACAAGGATTTGAAGTAATTTATGCCGGTCATGTAAGAGGGAATGAGGCAAGCTGCCCGAAAGGTCATAAGTTTCTGTTATTTAGAGAAAAAGGTGTTGATGTCAGAATTGCTGTCGATATGATAACGTTTGCAAACGAAGGGGAGTTAAAAACTGCTATAATCTGTAGCTCCGATTCAGACTTGCAACCAGCGATAAAAGAATTAAAAAATAAAAAAGTTGAAAGAATATATTTAGGATTTGAAGACAGCCCAAACAAAGGGTTAACATTTACGAATAATCGCACCATTTTTATTAGAAACTCAGAAATTTTAGAATTTATAGGAAAAACGTTATTATAAATTAATCGGAAAATTTTTGTTAAAAAAGTAGATTAAAAAGTAATAAGGGCTATATCAATATACAAATAACATACCAATTCTCCTGATTTAATTATCGGGGTAACCGGCATGATATTTCGTATCTTGATATTGCTCTCAAAATAAAGTGATAAAAGATACATTTGAAGTAGAAGTTGGCGGTAAAAAGATTACTGTCAAAACAACAAACTGGGCAGAACAAGCCGGCGGTTCTTGTTTGGTTCAATGCGGCGAAACAGTTGTAATTGCAAATGCAACAATGTCGCCAGTTGCCAGGCCTGATATAGATTTTTTCCCTTTAACGGTTGAATACGAAGAAAAATTTTATGCAGCAGGAAAAATTTTAGGCTCTCGATTTTTAAAGAGAGAATCAAGGCCAACAGACGAAGCAGTTTTAACCTCAAGAATTATTGACCGCGCAATTAGGCCATTATTTCCAACGGATTTTAAAAAAGAGGTTCAAGTAATTGTAACTTGTTTGGCATGGGATGGAGAAAATGATTCTGATATTTTGGGAATGATTGCAGCTTCTTTTGCATTATCAATCTCCAGCATCCCATGGAATGGACCTTTAGCGTCTATAAGAATTGGCAGAGTAAATGGGGAATTTATTTTAAATCCAACCTATGTGCAAAGAGAGGCGGGTGATATGGATTTAACTTTTTCAGCAATTGCAAAAGACAATGATATTTTAATCAACATGATTGAAATGGGCTCTAAAGAAATTTTAGAAAAAGACGTTTTGGATGCCTATGAATTTTCTAAAAAAGAATTGCAGAAAATTATTGATTTTCAAAATAAAGCTGCAAAGAAAATTGGCAAAAAAAAAGATGAATTTTTGCCAGCTGTTGATTTGGATATTGCAAAAGAGATTAAAGAATTTTTGGGAGATAAATTAGAAAAAGCAATTACCAATGCCCCTGCAGGAGAAAAAAACTTAGGAGCCACAGAATTATTAAAAGCAGAGTTGATAAAATATTTTGAAGAAAAATCCCGATTGCCAGAAGGCAATCGTGGATCCTCGACAGCAAAGCTGTCGGGACAAGTCTTGGCATATTTTGAAAAAGAAATAGAAAGAGTCATTATTAAAAATATAATTGAGAAAGATCACAGGCCAGATGGCAGAAAATCAACTGAAATCAGACCTTTGTCTTGCGAAGTAGGAGTTCTCCCAAGAGTACACGGATCCGGAATGTTTTTTAGAGGATTAACGCATGTACTTTCAATTTTAACTTTAGGAGGACCTGGCGACCAGCAAATTTTAGAAGGGATGGAAATTTCTGGTAAAAAAAGATTTTTGCACCACTACAATTTTCCTCCATATTCAACTGGAGAAACAGGAATGATGAGGGGACCAAAAAGAAGAGAATTAGGACATGGAGCTTTAGCAGAAAAGGCTTTATTGCCAGTATTACCAAATGCAGAAAAATTCCCATACACAATCAGAATTGTTTCTGAAGTTATGTCATCAAATGGATCAACCTCGCAGGCTTCTGTCTGCGCGGCCTGTATTGCATTAATGGATGCAGGCGTTCCTATTAAGTCTCCAGTAGCGGGAATCTCTATTGGTTTAGCCAAAGACGAGGAAACAGGAAAATATAAAGTTTTAACAGATATCCAAGGACCGGAAGATCACTATGGAGATATGGACTTTAAAGTAGCAGGAACTAAAGATGGAATCACTGCAATTCAAATGGACATCAAAATAGATGGCATTGATAAAAAAATAATGGAAGAAGCTTTAGCGAGAGCAAAAGATGCAAGATTCAAAATACTTGATATAATAAAAGAACAAATACCAGAACCAAGGAAAGCATTGTCACAATATGCTCCAAAGATATTCTCAATGATGATTAACCCTTCAAAAATTGGAGAGGTTGTTGGTCCAAAGGGAAGCGTAATAAATAAAATAATTGAGGAATGCGGCGGAGTTAGCATTGATATTGAAGACTCTGGATTGGTATGTGTTACAGGTCAAAAACAAGAAGATGTAGACAAAGCAGCAAACTGGATTAAGTCAATCGTAAAAGAAATTGAGATTGGCGAAGTATTCCAGGGAACTGTGAGAAAAATTATGGACTTTGGCGCTTTTGTTGATATTTTGCCAGGCCAATCCGGATTAGTTCATATTTCAAAATTTGTCCCATACCAAATTAAATCCGTTAAAGATGTTGTAAAAGAAGGCGACGTTATTCCAGTTAAGGTAACTGAAATCGACAATATGGGCAGAATAAATCTTTCTGCAATGGACGCAGGATTTAAGGCACCGAAGAATCTAGAAAATAGAAAGTAAAAAATCAATAACTAAAAATTAAAAATTCAAAGCACCAAGCTCCAAATAAATTTTAAATCCAAATATCTAAATTCAAAACGTGTTTTATATTTTGGTAATTAGAATTTATTTGGTATTTGTAATTTTGAACTTGTTATTTAGAAGAATTGATTAAAAATTAAAATTTTCGTTTGTATGGCAACGGAGTTAGAGGAATTACAAGCAAAAGAATTTCTAAAACGGGCTGAAATAAGAACGATGAAAAAAGACCTCAGAGCGCTGAGAGAGGGCGACGCATTGAAAGAAAGAGACAAAATTGCTCATATAAAAACTCTGGAAGAACAAAGGTCAGAACAAGAAAAAAAGTTAAGAGAAGAAGAACAAACAAAAATAGAATCCGAAAAAAATCAGAGAGAAAAAGTGCTCGGCGAAAACGCCACTCAAGAAAGATTAGCGGAAAAAGATTTAAAGCAATACGCAACAGAAGAAGAGCACCAACAAATTTTTCTTTATGAATCCCAACGATTAGCCTTTGAAAAAAAGGTTGAAGAGATAGACGGTAAAAAAGATCCTACCTTAAAATTAGAAAAAAATAAAATCCTTTTAGAAAAAAGGGATTGGCAAACAAAACTCAACTCCGTTTTGGAACAAGAAAAAAAGTTTGAAGAAGAGCAAAGTTTTATATCCAAAAAATCAGAAACAAGCACTATTGCCTCAGAAAAAAAGAGTCTTGAAGAAAGACGATGGGAGATTGAAAAAGAGATTCAGGAGATTGAAAAAAAGAGATGGGCAGTTGAAAAAGAATTGGAAACTGTTGAAAATAAAATTGGCGAAATTGATAAGTCTTCCGAATTATTGATTGCAGAAAAAAACGACCTAAATCAAAAAATATTGGGCGTTGACAAATCCTTAAGAGAAATATATTCTGGAATAATTGCTAGAGTCCAAGAACAAAAAAAAGGGAAACTAGAAGAGCAAAAAATAGCGGCAGAAGCAATTGCAAAAGTAAGGGCAGAAGAAAAAGAAAAAATACAAAGGCAACAATGGGCTCCTCCAGTTAAACAAACAAGCAAACCAAGTGAAAAAATATTTAGCGATATTCCAGTCCCTGCAAAAAAGAGAGTAATAAAAATTTCTGACGAAGAAGAGCAAAGGAAAAAATTTATGCAAAATGTTGAAAGCTGGGCGCAGAGAAAAGAAACGCCTATGGCAAAAGAAGTGCCGTTGCCACCTAAAAAATGATAAAAATTTAAAAACTAAAAATTTAATAAAATGAACAGCAAGCTAATTGAAGAACTAAAAGAAAAACTAGAAACAGAAAAAAATTCTTTGGAAAAAGAGTTAGAAAGTTTTGCTAAAAAAGACGACTCTCCGAAAGGGGACTGGGAAACAAAATACCCAAATAGAGAAAATGGAAATATGGAAGAAGAGGCAGATGAAGTGCAAGAATATGGCAATTTGCTTCCAGTGGAATATAGCCTAGAATTAAAGCTAAAAGAAGTAAATTCTGCTTTAGAAAGAATGAAAAATGGAACCTATGGAATTTGCGACAACTGCGGAAAAGAAATTGATGAAAAAAGATTACGCGCCTGTCCAGAGGCAAAAACCTGTCTAAAGTGCAGTGAATAAAAATTTTAAAAGCCGAGAATTTTCTCGGTTTTTTTGTTTTATTATAACTTGTGATAAAATAACTTATGCCATCAAAAGTTTTTTCAGGATCAATTATAGGACTAGAAGCACAGCTTGTTGAAGTTGAGGTTGATGTCTCACAGGGTTTAAGGTCTTTTTCTATTGTTGGGCTTCCCGATAAAGCCATAAAAGAATCAGAAGACAGAATTGATGCGGCAATCAAAAGTTCAAAATTATTATCTCCCCATAACAGAACTTTTAAAGTACTAGTAAACTTGGCGCCAGCTGGTTTAAAAAAAGAAGGTTCAATTTATGACTTGCCAATTGCTTTGGCATTTTTAATTGCATCAAAACAAACCAACTTTAATTCGGCGGGAAAACTATTTTTAGGAGAACTTTCTCTAAACGGAAAACTGCGGCCAATAAAAGGCGCTTTATCTTTTGCTTTACTGGCAAAAAACTTAGGATTTCAGGAAATAATTTTACCAAAACAAAATGCGAAAGAAGCATCATTAATAGAAGGGCTACAGATTATTGGTGTGGATTCGCTAGTTGAAACATTAGCTTATTTAGAAAACAGAACACAAATTTTGCCAGAAGAGCTTAATACTCAGGACAATAATAATTATGAACATCAGGTTGATATTGGCTGGGTAAAAGGGCAGGAATATGCCAAACGAGCTTTAGAAATTACAGCTGCGGGATCCCATAATTTATTTATGTTTGGACCTCCTGGCAGCGGAAAAAGTTTATTAGCAAAATCATTGCCGTCAATTTTGCCAAAATTAAATTTTACAGAATCTTTAGAGGTTACAAAAATTTACAGCGTTGCAGGATTATTGCCAGAAAATAAAACACTAATAAGCTTAAGACCTTTTAGATCTCCGCATCATGTTTCATCCAGCGTTGCTTTAGTGGGCGGGGGAAGTCCGCCAAAACCAGGAGAGATAACTTTGGCGCACAGAGGCGTTTTGTTTTTAGACGAATTTCCAGAGTTTCACAAGGACGCTTTAGAATCTTTGAGGCAACCAATTGAAGACGGCGTTATTACTGTTTCGCGCGCGAAAAATACTTTTACATACCCAGCCAGATTTATGCTAATAGCCGCATCAAATCCCTGCCCTTGCGGATTTTACAATGACGCAGAAAAAAACTGCACATGTTCGCCTTCTCAAGTGGCGATGTATAGAAGAAAACTTTCAGGGCCATTAATGGACAGAATTGATTTATTTATAGAAGTTCCTGCCGTAAAATACGAAAAACTGGCTTCTGAAAATTCTCAAAATCAAAGTGAGGTTCTTAGAAAAAAAATTGAAGAAGCAAGAGATATCCAGAAAAAAAGATTTGAAGGGCAGAAAATTTTAACTAATTCGGAAATGAATATTCCCGAAATTAAAAAATATTGCCAACACGATTTGCAATCCCAAAATCTTCTTAAAAAATATGTAGATTCTGGAAAATTATCTGCCAGAGGTTATCACAAAATTTTAAAAGTTGCCAGAACAATAGCAGACTTGGCAAACTCAGAAAATATTAAATACGAACATATCGCGGAAGCGCTAATGTATAGAATTAAAGACTAGTTTTTAAAAATACCAAAACCCAATGACCAAAAAACACTCCTATTGCAGAGTGTTTTTATTTACTAACTACTAACTATTTTAATTTGATTGTAGAACCAACATAGTACACCGACAATGGATTTTTTGCTCCAACTACCTGGAAGTGCAAATGACATCCGGTTGAGAGCCCATCGCCAACTGTTCCGGTTCCGCCGCCCATTAAAGCAATCCTGTCACCAATATTAACTTTGTCTCCAGGTTTTACAAAGATTGTCATCAAATGACCATAATAAGTAACTGTGCCATTTGAGTGCAAAATTGTTATGTAATTTCCACCGCCAAAATTATATCCATATTTTACCCTTTGCACGGTACCAGAAGCAGCTGCATAAATTGCGGTTCCACATTTATTGGCAACGTCAATTGCATTATAGTAATGAATTCCTTGTGTAATTTTTCCAGATGTTGGGTGAATAAAGTAGCTGCTGGCAATTGTGGTTTGGCTGTTAATTGATGGAGAAGACTTTTTTGGCATTGTGCCATTTGGAACAATTAAAATATCTCCGATATAAATATCATCTTGATTTGCAAGGTCGTTAAAAGAAATTATATCTTCTTCTTTGACGGAATATTTTTTGGCAATATCAATTATTGTGTCGCCAGATTTTACAACGTGCAAAACTCCATCGGTAGGGAGTATCACCAAACTTTGTCCAACTTTTATTGTTGAAGAACTTGTCATCTCATTTGCCCAAAGCAAAGTATTTGTTGAAATTCCATAAGATTGGGCAATAGATTTTAATGTATCACCAGCCTGAACAACATATTCAACTACAACCTTGCTGTCTTTAGAACTGCCTCCAAAAACATCTCCCAAGACTTTTGTAGAAACTATATGCGGGGTTGCCACTCCGCCCAAAGTATTATCCTGGATAATTTTTAAATCTGGAGTTTCTAAAACCGTTCCCTCGCTTTGACTTAAAAATAAATTGTCTTTATTCTTGCTGGTTGAGTCATCAAAAAATGAGTTAAAAAATACAACATGTCTGCTATCAGATCCATTAAAACTGGCAAAAGTTTGGCACGAAAAACAAGTCATAACAAACAAAAATACTGATGCCAATCCAAAATATAAATTTCCGCTTTTTAAAAACAAATTTCTTCTAAAATATATTTTTGCCTTAGTTGTAAATTGTCCAAGAACAGAATTATTCTTTCCAAAACAAAACAAAGGATTGTTTAATAATCCCTTAAAGTTAGCTTTTTTATTTACATTTTTAAAGAAGGCTGCCAACCACCTTTTCAGTATTGAAATTTTACTAATTATCCTAGAAATAGTGGTAAAATCTTATTTTATACGTTATATTAAAAATAACATTCCAATGGGTTTCAGTCAAGATTTTTATACACATTTTATCCCCAGCTATAATATGAGGAAATATTAAAAAATATGGAGCAATATTCGGCAGAAAGCGTAAAAAATATTTTAGAAAAGTTTAATGCAAAACCCAAAAAGGGACTTGGGCAGAATTTTTTAATAGATAAAAATATCTTACAAAAAATTATTGATGCTGCAAATATAAATCCAGAAGACACAATTTTAGAAGTGGGACCGGGAGTTGGAACATTAACCCAAGAACTGGCAAAAAAAGCAAAGCAAGTTATTGCCGTCGAAAAAGACGAAACAATGATTGAAATTTTAAAAGAAAATTTAAAAGATTTCAAAAATATAGAAATAATCCACGGAGATATTTTGAAAATTGATTATTTAAAATTGATTGAAAATTGTAAATTTAAAATTGAAAATTACAAGGTTGTAGCAAACATTCCGTATTATTTAACTTCTCCATTAATTAGGAAGTTTTTAGAAACAAAATTTCCTCCCAGCGACATAGTTTTAATGATTCAAAAAGAAGTTGCAGAGAGAATTTGCTCCAAAGTTCCAGACATGAATTTATTGGCAGTATCTGTGCAATTTTACGCAACTCCAAAAATTGTTTTTAACGTTTCAAAAAATTCTTTCTGGCCAATACCAAAAGTTGATTCTGCAGTTATAAAAATCACGCCAAGAAGTCAGACCTCTCGCGAAGCAGGAGGTCCGACTTCTCCTGACTTATTTTTTCGTATTGTAAAAGCTGGCTTCTCCCAGCCAAGAAAACAGATCGGCGGCAACTTATCAAAAATGCTAAAAATTGAAAAGAAAAAAGTTGACGAATTGCTAACAAAAAATAATCTTTCTCCAACTCAGCGCGCCGAAACCCTAACCATCCAAGACTGGAAAAACCTAACCGAGGTATTGCCTCAAGGGAAAAAAGATGGGGAATAGACTTGACAAAAGGGTATGTATCAGATATAATTAATATAGTATACTGATCTTTTAAAATTTCGCACTGATATTTAAAAAGGTCAGAATTGTTTTTTCTTTTTACCGATTACCAAATCCTAGACAAGGAGAATTATCGTGCATACTAGCCAACACATCGGTCACATCTCTCACCCAGTTCAAACACCCGTAGCGCCAGTAGCAGTTCCGCCACCGCCACCGGTCCGAAGAGTTGTCCAAAGACCAGCTGTGCAACCGCCAATTATGCCCACCAAGAGGGAATTGACTGCAGCGACTGCACAAGTCAAACATACCACCTATCCGGTATCGCTCAAAACCCTGCTAATCGTACTTGCCATTGCATTCGGCGGTATAATCCTTATTCTCACGGTCGCCAGATCCCTCTCAGGATCTAAAGCTTCCTCGGGGGAAAAAATCCTACCAGAAAGGGATGCGCTGACAAAAGAAATTTTGTCGAGCCCAGGCTTCTTCTCTACATCCAAATATGAAATTGACTGCAAAATCAAGGATGGGAAAAACTCTTCTGGTATAGAAGTAACTGTTAAGGGGAAAGCTGAAAAATTGGCTATTCTTATGACAGTACCTACAGGACAAATGGATTCCAAAATTGTGGAAAAAGAAGCACTGATGACAAACAGCGCAACCACAGTTTTTACACCAGAAAATCTTGAAGAGGGGACATATCTCTTTGCTGTAAAACTTTTCGATTCAGAAAAAGTCATCGCCAAAAAAGAATTTTCCGTTTCTTTGGAAAAACTTTGGGTTGATGATATCAGCCTAAAAACAGAGAAAATAGGGAGTGCCTGGGGTGACAAGGAAATTGGCGTAAAAATCAAAAAGGTTTTCATAACCTATGGAAAAGAAGGCAATCTGCCGACACGGTTTAACAAGGCAAATGTTTTCATTAACGGAATGCCGTGCACTGTCAAAACAACTAGCAAAGATGACACCATAAAAGTTTTAATCTATAGTTATCGTCCGTCTCAAGAAATGATAAATGAGGCAAAACGACGAGACGGTAGCGATGAGCGTGCATCTTTGTTCACATTGGGCAATAAGTGTCTAATAAGTGGCACTTTATTTTACGGGGAAAACAAGAGCCTTGATTTTGAAAAGGAAGTTGTTTTTACATAACACTAACGCAACTAACCAGCGTCGAGAAATCGACGCTTTTGTTTTATAAATTTTAACTTGTGGATAACTCACCTACTTTTAAACCTTAAAATGTTGTAAAATTATATAAGGCAAAATTTAAACTACCAAAATCTCTATGTCTAATTTTTTAATATCAATTTTAAAAAGAAAAGAATTCACAATTTTAATTCTTTTATTTTTTATCGGGATAGAAATTATTATTCCGCAAACTACGCGTGCTACTACATGTGTTTCTGATGGCACTGTTTTAGGTATGCTATCTCCGTCTACTTATTTCGGATGTATAGATACGGCCCTAGCAATGGGTGCGGATGAAGCTGCTGTACAACTTTTCACGGCAGTTGCAAGAGGAATTACCGCCGTTTTACTTAATGGCTCATCCTCCTTAGCAAGCTTTGCCAGCAGTGCATTTTCTAGTATTTTTTCGGGTCTTTTAGATTGGAAAATAACTACTTATGGGCCGTTTTTAGTAGGATGGACAGCGGTACGGGATTTAACAAATATGTTTATTGTTTTAGGATTTGTTTTGGTGGGTATTGCCTTTACCTTAAGGTTGGAAAATTATGGAAGCAAAAAAATATTAATAAATCTTATATTAGTTGCTCTTCTAATTAATTTTTCTAGTGTATTCTGCGGGTTAATTATCGATGGATCAAAAATTGCAATGGATTGTTTTGTAAATGGCAAATGCACGAGCGGAAGCAATGTAGGATCCGCGGCTAATGCCAATATAGGTCAAACTAACATTTTGACATCCATAGCTGATTTTACAGAAAAAAACTTAGGTGAAGAAGAAATACAAAATGAAACAATGATGTATATAGGTGCAGCTTTTTTATCTATAGCGATGTATGTGATAGTAATTATTGTTTTTGGATACATGTCAATTGTAATGCTTGAAAGATATGTTAGACTTGGTATTTTATTTGTTGTATCACCCTTGGCCTGTTTCGCATGGATATTTCCTGCAACAAATAAGTATTGGAACAGATGGTGGGAAGAATTTTTAAAATGGGCGTTTATTGGCGTAGAAGCTGGATTTTTTCTTTGGATTGCACAAAAAATAATAACTAGTACCCCATCCAAGGGCGCTGGTGGTTCGTCATCTGCTAATTTTG
>Ga0265297_10002122_pt1 | contig 41990 bp, 53 predicted proteins | sample Munlanlwell13791_FD_192502 | JGI IMG/M metagenome (GOLD analysis project Ga0265297, IMG submission 192502) | Leachate microbial communities from a municipal landfill in Southern Ontario, Canada - Leachate well 137-91 | ecosystem: Engineered > Solid waste > Landfill > Unclassified | place... | reverse complement strand
CGAAAAAACCTTTAGGGTGGCAGATGTAGTCAAATTCGCCAAAGACCAGTCAAAAGTTCAAGCCGCCTGGGATAGCTATATTACCGAGATACAGAGTTTGGCTCCAGACCTTGCCGAAACCATGCGACAAGCTGCTCCAAACAATGACCTCTTATGGCATACATACCGTGGAGTCCAAGAACAGCGCTGGTTCAGTGTAGGCCAAGAAAAGCTCAAGGCTACTGGAATAGATATAAATAGACTCCCAAAAGTCATAGGTGCTGATGGCAAGATTATAACCCAAAATGACTTTCTCCAAGAACAGCGCAAAATATTAGAGGGCTGGGAAAACCGCGTTATAACTGCATGGGATAAGCGCCATACAGCTCCAACCGCTCGCAACAAATTATTAGATGAACTTCGGGAGCAGACCATCCGCGCCAAAGAGTCCATCTCTCTCCAAGAGCAGCAAATTTCCAATAGAGCCAAAGATATGGCGTTAGACTCGACTTATGCTACATTCGGTAATTACGCCAAGCGCACCAACTTAGACGAATTTATGCAGGGAATTGGCGCTCCATTCTGGTTCTTCCCATCCCGCTCTATTCCATTCTATGCAACCCAAATGATTCAGAAGCCGCGACTTGGTATCGAAGTTGTTAATCTCCAAAGAAGTGAAGCTGAATCCGAACAGCCAAGTCGAATATTTGGAGATATACCGATTCCCGGAACAAGCTACTGGTACAATCCATTACGTAGTACCATGCTTTGGCAGCTTGCCGACCAGGGCCAATTTACTCCAGCCGCTCTTGGCGAAATGCAACAAGGCATGAATTGGATGCGCAACAATCTTGCTATATCGTTGGGTCCACAATGGCAAATTGCCGCCACATTAGTCGAACGCGTTATGGGTAAGCAAGCCGGAGAATTTGCAGTTGGCTCAGAACCGCAACCAATTATCCCACAGCAGAAATGGCTCGAAGCCGTAGCTGGACTAAAGTTACCGGGAATTTCCACCGCTGCTGCACTTCTCAATGAGCCATTTGATATGTACTTAAGAGCAGTATATGGAGACTCCGTAGCCAATTGGTCCCAACGAGAAGTCGAAAAGCAGTTGGTAGATATGGGCTATAATCCACAAACTGCACCAAAAGAAGCTATCCAAGAAGCCTGGGAAAAATACTATACTCGTCAATTATTATCTATTCCAGGCGGTGCCGTTAAAGAAATGACTCCAACCGAACTAGCACGCTTTGAGGCGATTAACCAGAAAGCAAAAGACTTAGGTTTGGATAAGACCCAGCGAGCCTCATTACGAGAAGCTGGCGAGTCTCCATTCACAGGACTCCGACAAGACCAACTAGAAGCCATCTATAAAGATGTTCCAGGACAGAAGCTATGGAGATATATTAGACCATCTGGGCTAACCGCCAAGTCCAAACCAATCTGGGACGACTATATACAGCTCAAACTTGGCCGTGAGACATTATTATATGGAGCCGATAAGGACAATCCAACTAAAGGTTCCAGACTTTACAACGAGCAACAATATGATAAAGCTCTCCAGTCAGGTCGGATTAGTCCACGTGAATGGAAAGCCTTATATCGCCAAAGCTATGCCAACTATATAGCCCAAGTACAACAGTTAGAGCAGGATTTTCCAAATGCTCCAAAGACCGAAGCCGATTGGGAAGCATACAGGCAGCTATTAGGCTGGGATGAGCCAGTCCGCCATCCAGACGATATCAAACTTGACGAGTATTACAAGTTTATGGATTCCAGCAACTTTGAGGATGAACTTGGAATGTTCAATTATGATGCGTATAGAATGGCAGAGCGGCAGTTCTTTACGAGCTTGTCTCCAGAAACCGCCTCATATATCCAATCTCGCAAAGACCGCTATAAGAGTCCATTAAGAGCCGCCTATAGTCGAGATATGACAAAAGTACAACCATACTATGACCTGCAAAATGCGGTATTGGCTCAGTATCCACCCGAAATCGCCGCCATTATCGACTATGCTTCTGGCACTCCAGACCCGGCTATCCAACGTGCAGTATTATCCAGTAGCCCGCAAGCCATAATCGCCATGCGAAAATTGCGGATTGCCAAAGACAAGCTCCGGGCACAAAATCCCGAACTTGACCGTATATTAAGGTATTGGAGCAGCTAAATACGGAAAATGCAGACTAACATTTGTTATACTTGACAGCAACTAGCTTCAGGCTTAGAATACTAATAAGGAGAGCAAGATAATATGCCAGAATCATTCACCAGATGTGTCCGCCGTGGCGGCCGAGTCAAAACCGTCAAGCCCAGAAAAGATGTCTACATACACGTCTGCTATCCCAAAGGTGGCGGTAGTCCAGTCCACGGCGAAGTCAAAAAGGTTGCGGAAAAGAAATCCAAATAAGGAGCTATAAAATGGGTAATGAGGCTAATCCTCAATCAGTTAATACCATAGTAGCCGAAGCTCTTGCCAAAGCAGGTGTTCCACCCAGGAATATCGAGCTGCCAGAAACAGAAAAAGGTGAGCCACTACCAAACCCATACTCCAATGGTAAGCCTAAAGGGAGTGTCCAAGGCGCGGAAACTGAGCCAGAAACTCCAGAATCCGAAGCTCAGGAATCCGAACCCGCGGAAACTTCTGAGCCTGAATCTGGTAAAAAGCCGGAGCAACTCCTTGGTAAAGCTGATATTGAGACAGCTATTAGCCAAGCCAGTTCCAGATTCCAGAGTCTTATGGACAGAAAAATCAACCAGTTACAAGACCAGATGACCCAGACCATCAATGCCCTTAATCAGTTTTTCCAGAGCCAAGAGGATGCGGGTTTGAATGGGCTTCCAAAAGAGGAGCAACTTGAGCGGCGATTAGCCCGATTGGAAAAGGGTGGAACTCAGCCAAGAATTCCAGTCCAACAGCCAATCGAGCGGCAACCAGTCCAGTTCTACCAATATCTTGCCAACTTCGTTGACGCAGTTGGTCTCAAGATAGATGATACTAGAATTGATTGGGCAAAAGATACTAACGACCCTCAAGTTGGTTTCAACCGCTTTCTGGGCAGCATAAAGAAAGTGCTTGTGGAAGACCAGACCAAAACCATCGAAGCTCTAAAAACTGAGGGCAATAAGGAAATCCAGAAAATACGCAAAAAGTCTGGGATTGATAAAGTCTCGACTTCTGGGCCCAGTGGAACCGGCTTACCCAACATTGATAAAATGACCCCGTTACAAAAGCTCGAATACGCGTTCCAGCAAAATGAGCAGGCTGGAAAGTAACCAAATTTTAACCAAGGAGAACGAAAAATATGGCTATGACTTTGGTGGAAGCAGCAAAACTTTCCACTGATGTTCTCCTGAAAGGTGTAATTGAGACCATAATCACCGAGTCTCAACTTCTCAAGCACTTACCATTTATAGATATAGTTGGTAACGGCTTGACTTACAATCAGGAGAACACACTTCCCACGGCAGGATTCTATGATGTGGGTGATACATGGACAGAATCCACTCCCACGTTTACCCAGCAGACCGCCACACTCAAGATTCTTGGTGGTGATGCTGACGTAGATGAGTTTTTACGCCAGACCCGGAGCAATATCCAGAATCTCAAGGCGATTGTGACGGAGCTAAAGTCCAAATCCATCGCCCGAAAATTCGAGGATACGGCTGTTTATGGTGACACTTCCAGCGATACAAAGAGCTTCAATGGACTCCATAAATTAGTCAGTTCCGGCACCACTCATCAGGTTCATGCGGGCACAGATGCCACACCGGCAGCCGGTTCCGTCCGTAAGCTAAAGCAGCTTTGCCGATTGGTAATGCCCGGTGACCCCGACTTCTTAGTCATGTCCAGGACTACTTTGGATAACCTTTCCGATTATGCCGAGCGAAACTACAGTCCCATCAAATTCACTGTAGACCAATTTGGCAAACCTATTGGCTATTTCAAAGGCGTCCCGGTAATTACCACTGACTGGATTCTCCAGACCGAAGCCATCTCGTCCAGCATTTACTCCGCCAAAACTGGTGGCACGGCAACTTCTATCTTTGCCGTTAAGTTCGGTGAGAAAGCCCTGTCGGGGTGTCAGAATGGTGGCATCCAAGTGAAAGACCTTGGTGACTTAGAGACCAAGGATGCCAGCAGAACCCGCATCAAGTGGTATGCTTCAATGGCTCTGTTCAATACATTGTCGCTTGCTCGGTATGATGGCATTACCGATGAAGCGTGGGGAGCGTAAGCGATGGGATTCACATACACTGATTCCGACAAGATTGTTCTGGAAGCCTGGGGCAAATTCAAGGTAACGCTACTGGAAGCCGTTGAACCTGGTGATTTACTAAGCTGGTACAACACCGATAATGCCTATACCGTCCAGTTTGCTGATCAGTCCGATTCTCAGCGAGCAGACTGTATAGCTGTGGAAGGCGGTGTTGCCGGTGATACCATCACGGCTTGTCTGAAAGCGGAACTTGGAACAATCCCCACAATTGGCACTCATGGAGACCCAACAACGGTCTACTTCGCCGCGGCAGCCGACTTCTTTGGGGCGCCACTCTATCTAGGTGAATCCGGTAAACCGGCATCCAGCGCTGGTGCCACTTACAAGCAGATGATTGGCAAACTCTTAGCCCGCGACCGCATCCTGATAAGCGTTATGCCGTCAAATGTGCTGGACCCGTCCACATTTCTTGGCACCATTTCGCCGGTAACCAGTGATGGTGGTGCTCTTGGTACAGCTTCCTTAATGTGGAGCGACTTGTTCTTGGCCAGTGGTGCGGTCATCAACTTCAATAATGGTGACATAACGCTGACCCATTCATCTGGAGTGATAGCCTTTGACGGCGGTTCCCTACGGGTAGCTACCGATGCCAAACTTGAGTTCCGAGATACTGGGCTCTACATCAACTCTGACATAGATGGAATACTGACATTCCATCTTGATGGCACCGGTCAGACCTACTCTGCCATCTTCTATACCGGCTCGACCAAAGCTGTATACTTTGAAGGCTATATACAGCTTGCGGCAACTGCCACTAATGGTGCAGAGGGTGGTATGCTTTGGTCCCACAGCGCAAACCCGATGTATCTGGAATACTACAATGGCTCAGAAGTCCGGAAAATCCTGACTTCCAATTCGTCAGATGCGGTAGTTCTTGTGGGTGCCCTGACTGTCCAAAGCACCGTTACCATATCCGAGGGCAACCAGCTTTACTTCAGAAATACCAACATCTACATCAAGTCAATAAGTGCCTCCCAGATGCAGATTGGCGTTACGGGCACGACCGAGTCTGCCATCATCTTCACTTGTGGAGCTGGTGGTGGCTTTGACTTTGATGGCTATGTTGGTCTTTACCAGACCGACACCGATGCCAGTGGTGCAGATGGACAGATGTGGTATGACATCAGCGAGAAGGTCATAAAGTTTTTGACCCTTACTGGTGGAACCAAAGTTCGCCGCCTAATGTTTGCTGAGTCTGATGGTTCAGCAGTTACATATGGCAATCTGACCATTCCCGAATCAAGCAAGCTCTGCTTCCGAAATGCCAACATATACATATCTGACCTGTCAACTACCCAAATGACTATTGTTTCTCCGGGTACCACAGAGGCAGCCATATACATTTCTGTTGGCACTGGTGGTGGCGTCCAGTTTGAAGCCTATGTTGGCTTGAAACGGACTGATACCAACGGCACCGAGGAAGGCCAGATATGGTATGACATGTCAGAGGACAAGCTCAAATTCAAGACTGCCGCTGGAGTTGAGACAGTAACTAGTTCATAAAAGGTGGTGATAACATGAGCGAAATGGTTTTACTTGACAAGAGCGTTCCGGCACAGAATAGTAGAATGGGTCGTGGTACATATACCATTCCCGCCGGAAAAGCCCTTATAATCGAGTCCTCGCCAAATGGACTAGACATACTGAACGAGATTGTTCCAGCAGGTAAGTCTTGGAGTGTGACTGTAAACATAGATATAGTCGAGTCATCTATCTAGGCAAGGCTTTGGGGGATGAGCCTTTAATCATCCCCCATACTGAATAAATAAAGGGGGATATCTATATGGGTTATAAATGTACCGAGTGCCAATGGAAAGCGATTATGGTTGAGAAACCAATCGTTAAATGCCCAACTTGTGGAGCTAAAACCATCAAGATAAAGAAAGGAAGATAGATGGAATTTACAAATGGAGAGATTTATCTTAGCCGTGGGGCAATACAAACTTTAACCCAAATGAGGTTACCCGTAAAAGTTAGCCTACAGGTAGTTAAAGTGGCTACCAAATTATCCGAACAGTTCCAAATAGTTGATGCTGTTCGGAATCATTTGGTAGATACTTATGGCTCGAAAAATAAAGTCGGTGGTTCAGAAGTTATAACTCCAAATGACCCACAGGGCAGACCAATATCTCCAGAATACCATAAGTTTATCACAGAAGTGAATGAACTTATGGCCCAGAAAACTGAGATTGATATCCAAAAAATCATACTGCCGTCAGAAATTGATGGCAAACCACTAATGATTGAGCCAAGTATACTTATAGTTCTGGAAAAGTTTGTTGAGGTAAAATGAACTGGAAGTAGTTATTTAGTCGCTACTCCAGAATACAAAAAGGAGAGTGGCACAAAATGTCCTTGCCATACGTAGTTTCCCAAGCAATCTGGAATGCCAAAGAAGCATCCGAAACAGTTATCCTCAAGTCCGATTTTGAGCGCTGCCAAGTAACCATTATCGAGATAGCCACTACCGGATTCTCCGGTACACTCGATATACAGGGTAAAGTCCACGAGTTAGGCTCTTATGCCAATGTTCCGTATATCCGCCAAGACCAAGCCACAGTTCAAACTCCATCAGTAACCCAAATCAGTTATACTCTTGATACCGGCACATATCGGTATGTAGTTCTGGGTTACTGGCGCCGACTCCAGCTCGTTATGACCAGAACTGCTGGGTCAATCATTTGTGGAGCTGCCGGCAGTTCCGATGCCAAAGTCTTTCCGTCAATGCTTACTATAGAGGCTAATTCTGGCTCCATCAAGACTGCCGTTGAAGCCATAAACACAGCCCTGCAAACTGGTGGGATTAGCCAGCTCCAATATGCCGCTATGGTAACCGCTCTCCAAACACTAGACAATATAGTTTCTGGTAGCGAAGCACAGGTAGATGTAGTGGCGGCTCTCCCCGCTGGTTCCAATCTAATTGGCAAAGTTTCCGAACCGGCTACAGTAGAAACTCCATTCACCGCTACTACTGGAAATATAGTCGTTGCTACACACAAAATAGCTCCAGCAGCCGCCTTCAAATTGACAGAAATTGAACTTCATTTGGCTTCTGCACCTACTGGTGCTAACCCGAACTTAGTTATAACTTTGGATGATGGAGTTGATGCAGCCTATGACTTAGTTATCTTGACTCTTGATTTGGTAGCCAATGCCGTAACCGACCTGGTAATAAAGCCCAATAAAGTCTGCAAATCCACTGATGTAATTACAGCGGCTTGGACTAATACCAATAACATAACTTGGGCAATTAAATTTAAGCATCAGTTGGTATAGTTATGGCAATCGTAATACTTAATGGTAGACCACATGACTTAGCCTATGAGCCATCTGTCCAGCATGGTGCCAAACCAACATGGCGAACTCCCACTGAGATAAATGGTAGGATGGTTCATGGAGTTACTATTAACGGCTATGACTATCCACCTGCTGACCCAAACTGTGTATTGTATCTGCCGGGATTGCCAGGTTATGGCTCAACTGTTTGGAATAAAACTTCTCAAGGAGCAACTAATGATGGTGCAATCACCGGAGCAACTTGGGTAAGGCTACCCAGTGGCCTGTGGGTTTTGAGTTTTGATGGTACAGATGATGTAGTAAGTTGCGGAAACGATAGCTCACTTAACTTAACTACTGGCTGGACCGCTCTCATGTGGGCACTAAATACTACTGTGGATGGTAATGACCGAGGCCAGTTTTTCAAAACGGGAGCTTACGGCTTAGAGTGGTACTCTGGAGTAGCTTATGGGTATGTTTATGGCACTGGCGGTGGCGCTATAGGACGTAGTGGAGCACCTGCTGTATGGCAGAATACCTGGGTATTCTATGCCATTACCTATGACGGCGGAACTTTAAGTTCTGGCTTCAAGATGTATGGGAATGGTATCCAGTTTGATTCAGCAAACAATGAATTTGGTGTCTTTACAGCAGCCGCTACTTCAGCCAATAATCTAAAGTTTGGAGACTGGGATGCCCAGGCTAACTTTGCTGGGAAAATAGCAATGCCTCAGATGGTATCTGGAGTAATGGCAACCACTCAAATAGCAAATATATACCAACAAGAACGCCATTTATTCGGAGTATAAATAGACTATGGGCATAACACACGCTAAGGTTAGTACCAAAACAAATGGAACAGATTCCAGCTTAGTGCAAGCTAGTGATTGGAACTCCGCCCATAGCTACACTTCCGACTTATTTGGCTCAGTTGGAGCTTCCGCTTCGGTAGTATCCAATACCGCCTCTGCCATGACAAAAGCCTTTGCCTCATTTTTGCAGGGCTTAGGTTACACAATCTACGTTTGTGATGGAGTATCCGATGACACTGAGATCCAAGCCGCCATAGATGCTCTACCATCCGGTGGTGGCCGTGTATTACTCAGCGAAGGAACATTTCTTATATCTGATTCTATAGCTCCCAGCAAAGACTACGTGGAAATATGTGGGCAGGGGCCAAGTACCATTATCAAATTAGCTGATGGTGTCATACCCAATGCCACAGGAAGATTGACTTATATTGGTAGTGCCTGCCCAGTAATCTACTCAGGTCATCCAGACGACCCCACTTTTTATGACCATATAACTATCCGTAACTTGCAAATAGATGGCAATACGGCAAACCAAGGTGCGCCAGTAACCGACTATGACAAATGGTACAACATAGGAATATTCATGTTGGGCTGTGATTACTGGACGCTAGAAAATATCGAAGTCAAGAATTGTGGTAGTGGTGGCATTTACTCTCAAGGCGGTGCTGCTCCCAATCATACTTATGGCCACAAATTCAGCAACGTATCATGTTATAACAACGGTAAAAACGGTGTAACTACCTGGGAAGAGCGAGGCGGAATCCATCTTGAATATACAGACAAGACCCAATACTCCAATGTTGTATGCTATGACAACCAAGGCTGTGGCTTAGCGGCAACTTACAGCGATGTATTAACGGGTGCGGTAATGGCTTATGGTAATGGTCTTGGTGGTGTAGCCGCACAAGGCTATGGTGTATATCTTGACCATGACTACTATACCGACCTAGTAATAGTAGCTTTGGAAAATGCTTTAGCCGGTGTTCGTATTGGCACTTGTTATTATGGTTCCATAAATATTATGTCAATCTCAAATACCCAAGAAGGGGCTATAGTAACTGGTACCGGATTTAACCTAAGTGGCTTTTCATACTCTAATGGATATAATGGACTAACCGTTCAAGCTGGTAGTCACCATCAAGTAAAATGGGTCTCAGTAGAAGATGGGCGTACTGGAGTGCAGTTAAATGGAACCGCTGACTGTGAGACTCAACTCCATGTTTACAAAGCCGGTTGGTATGGCGTTCAGATTTATGCGTCCACCTATTGTTCAGTTCTGAATGGCGGATTTGTAGATAACGGCCAAGCCACCACCAACACCTATGCTGATATTGGTATAGAGGCCAGTTCCAATCACAATCAAATAATTGGAAATTCCTGCCAAGCGACCTTAACTAATAAGGTAGCCGCCAATATCGCCGAGTCCGCATCGGATTATAATATTATCCAAAGTAATGATGTTAGCGGTGGTGTTACATCATTAATTACCCGTGCTGGTACTCACACTATTATAAAAGACAATATTGGTTATATTGACCACGGCGAAGTCCGCTCGTTATCCGGCTCGCTGACTGCTGGAATCGCCAATGCCATCGGTTTCTCTTGGCATAATCCAGAAGCCCAAGATATCTTAATCAAAAAGGTAGTGGTAGAGGTAACTACTGGTGGCGGTACAGTTGGTTCCCATCTCGATGTAGGCATAGCAGATGATACAGCCGGAACCAACCGTGGCACAGAGTTCTTTAATGACCTGCTATTAAACAGCGCCCAAATTGATGATTCCTGGGTAGCAGGAGATGGTGGCACCCAGACTAAATGGGTTTTGTGCCAAGATTCCGCATCAGCTACCGATGGTTGGCTAGTAGGCCAGATACTTGATGCCAATGCTGCAAGTTTAGTTGGCAAATATTACATCGAATATATTGGGAGATAAGATAAATGTCTGGAACATTTGATAAAAACTCCTTTCAGAATGGTATATTCCATGTTGAATTTGGCACACAACCACGCAAAGTTAATGTTGGTCGAGCTAGAGCTGGTACTGTCCAATCCGGCTCACCACGCAGTATTAACATCAAAACCATTAAAAATAAAAACGCCGAGGATTGATAAATATGTCCACTTTAATGAGTACCATATTAACCTTACTTGGGCAGGACTTAGACGATAGCTGGTCTTCCACCACTACTGCCACAGGTAATGCTGGCAAAACCACTCTAGTAGACGACTCTCTTTATGAGAAAGTAGCAGATTGGGTTTGCGATGGTATGATAGTCCACATTACAAGTGGCACCTGTAATGGAGAAACTAGAGTAGTGGATAGTCTGTCCACCAATACTCTCACCGTTAAATCCGCTTTCTCGGCTCAAATAGCTTCCACCGTAACTTATGAAGTGCATAGGTTATTTACCAGAAACCAGAAACTCGTAGCAATACGTAATGCGGCCACTCTTATTTGCCCAGAAATCCATGCTGTAGTCCGCGATATGAGTATTGAGACGGTTGACTTCCAATACGAATTTGACATTAGCTCATTGAGTATATACCAGAATCGTCCACATCAAATACTCTTAGCCCAGGAAACTATTGAGGATATTTGGGTAGCCGCTACAGTCTATGCCGAAGATGCTGTAGTACGCCCAACTTCGTTATCTACATTTACTGGCTATACTTATATCTGCACCACAGCCGGTACTTCCCATGCAGCTACTGAGCCGACCTGGCCCACAACTGAAGATGGAACAGTTAGTGACGGCACAGTGACATGGACTCGCCAAAATACTCTTGATTACTCTAACTATCCAATGCTGCCATTACACGATTGGGATATAACTCCAGACGGCAAACTCTTTCTTAACGCCGATTATACAGCCGGATATAAATTAATGGTAGTTGGTATCAAACCATTAACATTTACTGGCTCCGGAGCTTCCGAAACAATAGCTTTGGATAGCCCATTTACTTTAATTCTATCTGCCCAAGCCGCTCTTTATCTCTGCAAACAGAAAGTTGGTAGCGCTGGAACCCAAAATGTGGAACGCTGGCAGCAACTAGTGCAGATTTGGACCCAAGAACTGGCTCTCCGCAAAGCACAGTATCCAATGAAAGCACCAGATGGCACATTAATTACCGGCGCGGGATTAACAGTATGATAGACCAATATTCAATAGCCCATAATATTGACCGCCAGAACTTGCAAAAAGCAGGGCTAATACGCCCAGAAATATGGAGCACGCACTAACCTATGGGCATCATAGTAATTCCAAAACGTAAGCTAACTACCAGTGATGGCGCTTTTATACGGACACAAGCACCAACATCACCAGTTCCAGTAGTTCCCACCACCAGAGTATTATTTGGTATAAATTCCGCTAAATCAGCAAGCCCACTAGCTGGTACTATCTGGATATCAACTGATACTTTCCAAACCTATATATGCTATTCTTTGGGAACTTGGACTTTACTATCATAAAGGAGCTTACTTGATGGGCGTACTTGAGTACATTGGTAGTATAGGTGGAATAACCGGAATATTAGCGTTTCTTATTTTCACCATGTATAAGCAAGCTATTGCCCAAATGCGTGAGGACAGAAAGTTTATGGAAGACCGGCTCACTATTATTATCCAAGACTACAACAAAATATGTGAAGCCAATCGTGACGCTTTGGTCAAGCATACCCAAATTCAGACCGAGCTGATAGTATATCTCAAAGCTAAGAATGGGAGTAGACTATAATGGCCGATATTAGCATAACGATTGGTGCCACCACAAAGCTCTTTGACTTGGGTATAGAAAATGGCCAAAAGCAGTTATCCGTCAGTGAGGAACCAATCATCCCCATACGTTCTTTATCAGATATACCTGGTTATGGTGATTTACCGCCCGAAAAAATTCTTGCTTTTGCCCAGAATAATTGGCGTGGTGGTATGGGCCAGAAAGAACACTTTGTTCTTCCGGATATGTATGCTGACGGGCAGAATATAGATACCAGAGAGCCAAATCAAATAATACTTGGCCCGCTAATTAACACAATCGGAGCTATAGCAGCCACTATTATCGGCTTCGAGTTCTTCGCCAACCGTGAATATGCATTTAGTACTACTAAAGTATACCGTCTAAATACTGGCAGCACTTCCTGGGATACCGTCTTAACCATAGCTGCCGATACCATCGAATGTCTTGGAGTCTATGACGACTATATTATTTGTGGTCTCACCACCGGCAAATACTACATTAGTTCAACTGGGGATTCTGGCGATTGGACACAGTCCAACTTAGACAATGCAGTTATACATAATTTGGTTGTTGCGCCGCCATTTAGTGGCACCAAAGACTTATGCGTAGCTGCAAAGCGCCCAAATGAAATCCGCACTACACTTACTCCAGAAGCTACTGTTCCAACCTTGCAGGATTCTTATAATACCAATGATGACAATGCCGATTCTAGCTATGGATTAATAATACGTGCCCAAACTTTTACACCGGCTGCTTCCCATACTATTGGCAGCGTTAAGCTAAAGCTATATCGCGTGGGCTCTCCCGGTGAAGTTGCCATTAAAATCTACGCCACAGATGTCTCAGGTTTTCCAACTGGCGCTGTCCTATGCTCTGGGACAATAAATGGAGACACTCTAACTACAGATGCTGATGGAGAGTGGTATACCATTTATCTGGGTAGTGGCACCGCATTAACAGCCACCACCAAATATGCCATAGTAGTATCCGCGCCAAGTGGTAGTATCGCTAACTATGTAAACTGGCGCGAAGATGCTACCGCGCCAAGCTATGCAGGTGGAAATGCCGAATACAGTACTGATTCTGGAGCCACTTGGAATGACGTCTTAACCGCCGATTTTATGTTTGAGGAATATGACATACCAGTTGCAGGTCAAGGCTGGCTAGACCCGCCATATTATATTGGTGATGAAAACTCCGATATTACCAGTCTAAATGTATTGAATGGAACTTTACTAATTGGCAAAACTGATGGCCTTTATGCGCTACCAACAGATGGCCGTCCAGTAGTGCTTACTCCAGAATTTAAACAGCGTAGGGACTCATCTAATTTCAAGTACAATATCGTCTGGCAGGGGATTTTATATTGCTCAGTGGCTGGAGATATAATGGAAATTGCTGGTAGTCCCAGTTCAGTTCTTAGCATAGACTATATGGGGCCACTAGAACGCTCTCCAGAACTTAGCACGTTAGGTTCCGCCAAAGGCATTACTTGTGATGATAAGAATTTGTATGTGGTGTTACTAGTTGGAACCAACTATATTATCTACACAGGCCGAGAGCGATATGACGAGAAGTATGGACTACGCTGGGAATGGGTTCCATACATCTTTTTGTCCACAAATGTTTGCGGTGCAATAAAAGTTATGCAGCGTACTGGAGTTAATCCAAAACTCTGGTTTGCTTATGGCACCAATGTTGCCAACATAATATTATCCAGAAGTCCCAATTATCCATTAGGCGATTCCAATTATACTTTCTGTACGCAAGGCTATTTAATTACCAGTTACTTTGACGCCAACTATGATATTTGGGTTAAAGTATTTTATCAGTTATGGACAATAGCCGAAAACCTAACAGCCGATATAAATATCAAAGTCTATTATGAAAAGGACACTGATTCTAGTTGGACTCTATTAGCCACCATAACTTCTAATGGAGTCCAATCAGTGGACTTATCAGCACTATCAGGCAAAAAATTCCGTCTAAAAATTGAGCTTAATTCCAATGATAGTACCAAAACGCCAATTCTTCGCGAGTATATTTATCGTGGGGTTTTGCAGCCAGAAACTACCAGAACTTTAGACTTTACGGTAATTCTTGGACAATCCGATATGCGAAAGCCGTCTTTAGACCTGGCGTTTCTTGAGGGTGGGCGTACTGCAACTGCACCAATAACTCTCAAGGATTTGCGGTTTGGAACCACCAAATATATTATGTTCCTGCCAAATTCTCCCATGGAAATCGAAGCCATTGACGAACATTCTAAACAGCCAACCTATCGGGCCAGGATAGTGGCACAACAATTAAACTGGACTTCACCTTAATGCGCATTATATTATGGATATCCCTCACGGCAAGTCTATTGACTGGCATTTTGGCAGTCCAAGTTTTTTGGCATCTTATGAATGGTATCCATATAGTACCAGACAGTCTAAATAAATCCGAATTTTTCATAGCCTTAATAATTCTGGTTGTGCAAATAGTGGCTTGGATTTTATTTATCCGAAAAGTGGTACGTAATCACCACATTTAGGTTTCCAAATTGTCCGCATTATCCTCATTGTCCCCATTTTCTCGGCAATCTTTGACAAATTCATTGGAGTTCCAATAAGCCGCCAATACCTGTGTAGCGGTATATTCCATTAACTTATCCATTAACTTAGTAAGTGTCTCATCGTTTGTCACACTGACCAGACCCTTCATTTCAACCCAATTACTTGGTCTCCACTTTAAGTCCACTTTACCTCTCCATTCTATTTGGTTTAGCTTTTTGTAATGCGATTCTAGGGGCGTATTTTAAGCCGGGTGAAAACTCTCTATTCACTCGATTAAAGCCCTCTCTAGCCCTAACTAAGGGCATATATCAGGCACACTGAAACGCCTCTAGCCCTCTAGCCTCTAAGCCTGAGCGTTCAGGTCTTTTATTTGCACACTAAGCCTTGACCAATTCGCCCCAGCTTTTTCCAACCTTTAACGATAAGGGTGTTTCGAATGGGCCCAGATGTGATAACGAGTCTGGTGCCGGGTAATCTCCATCATATACCAACTCGTCATGCACTTGAATCCGCAAATCATGCTTCTCAGCTTTCTTCATCATCTTTTTGATAATTTCCACAGCCGTTCCTTGCACCGGCATATTGAATAGCTCCCGAATAACTGCTTCGCGGCTATGCGGGTTAGCCATTCTTATTGGGTCTGCTCGTCTAACCCGTCCATAATGAGTCGTTACAAAGCCATATTTCGTTATCTGCTCTCGTTGGGAATAAATATAGTCTCTTATTCCAGGATAACTTTGGAAATATCTCTGCCGAAAATCAGTTGCTTGTGGCAGCGTAATAATAATGTTTTCTTTTTTGGCATTTTCGATTATGGTATCTTCTTCACCGAGATAAGCCACCGCAAAGTTTAATGTCTTGGCCAGTCTCCGAGCCATTACCAAGTCAGCTATATGCCCGGTAATTCCCATTCTATCCATCGTATCTTTATGAATATCTTTACCGGAAGCAAAGGCATCCATCATATTTTTATCTTGGGCCAAAAATGCAATAGTTCGTAGCTCAACTTGGCTGGCGTCCAAACTTTTAAACTCGGTATCTGCCAGAAATACCACTCTATAAAAATCCGGTATATTCTGCATATTGATTGGGTCAGAACTGGACAGCCTGCCAGTAACCACTCTAGTATTATTATAATGGGTAAAGACTCTATCCACTCCAATTAACGGTGTCACATAGGTATTTAATAACTTGGCCTTTTCTCGGTATAGCAGTACCGATTGAGCTAATGGGTCATCAATATCTTTTAATGTCCGCTCATCCACTTTTAGCTGCTTTCGGGATTTAGTGTATGGTAATTTCCAGCCCTTCTGAGCCAGTACTATTCCAACTTGCTGGTTGCTATTCGGGTCACAGCCCTTGGTGCTAATTAATGCCCGCATATAGTCCACTTGCTCAGATAGCACCGTATGGAACTCTGCTACGCTTGGTTGGTTTACTACCACTCCCATCTTCTCCATATGCCGTAAAATATGCACGATATCGCGGTCAATCTTATATGATTCAACTATATTCGGAAGCAAACTATACCAGCACTTTAATGTAAGTGTGGCATCAACACAGCATTTTTGTGATACGATATCTGGGTCCGCCCGATAAATGTCCAGCATCGTCTGCCCTTTTTGGAACGTAAAGTTGGCGAATTTATCCGGCACATGGAAGCCGAGACTTAGCGCCAGATTATATAACTTCTGTGGCAAATTCAGAGTATAGGCCAATATCTCCGTATCCTCATAGTTGCTCTCGTCAATTCCAAACAATTCCAGCACATCAAAATCAAACTTGCAGTTATGGAATACCTTTGCTACTGCTGGATTCCGCAAAATCTGTAGCGCAATCCAAAGATATGGACTATCCTCTTTGAACCAGACGGCATAATCTGGACATGGACTAATCGCTAGTCCAATAATGCTCCTATCTTCCAGACTTACGCACTCAGTATCTACTCCAATAATGCTCGCCGAAGTTAGTTCTTGGAGTATCCGAGCCAAGTCTCTATTGCCCAAATTGCCGTATGCTTCAATCGAACCAGACAATTAGTCAAATCTCTCTTGGATGCTTATTCCTAGTAATAATCCCAGTTCTCCAGTAGATAACCTCTCTTTGACCGCTTTGTATTCTGGATATAGTAAGTATTCTTTACCATCTTTGCAGCTACGTATTCTTATGGTATATATGCCGCACTTAGAAAATTTAGGGTGGACGGAATAACTAAGGATAATCGCATTGTCCAGAACTGATTGGTCTACTGCTTTATTGCTATATCGCTTTGGCATTTTTTACTCCATATTTCTTCAATATTGCATCTACTACATTCTGTGGATTAAATCCAGTCTCAGCAATTTCTTGTTCCAACTCATCTATTCCCGGCTCAGGCTTTCTGGTATCCTCAATATAGCTCATTTCTGCTGGAGTCATGACCGGCTCTCCGCCATTCCCAAGTTCCGAGCCAACTGGCTCCACCATATTCTTAATCTCAGTTCCGGTATCTACACCGAGTTGCTTCTCCAGTTTCTTCTCCATCCGCTTCTCTTTCTTGGCTACTGGATTCACTTTTTGGCCTTGATTTTTGTTCTGTTTCTTGGCTGTTTTCTTTGACATTGACATAATCTCCTTCCAATATTTTTATATATATCCAACAGTTCTTACAACCGTCAGATTCCTGGCAGAAAACCGGCTTATATGTGCACCATTTTCCTTTCATTTTGGTTTCCTTAGGATGATGATTTCCTCGGTTTGGACGTGTGGAATCCCGGGATTTTGCGACCAGGCTATTTGGAGCCTCAAACTTGGTTTCGCTTCTCTTTGCCATAATTCGTATAGTTCAAAGCCAACTTCGTAACATATCTTGATGGTGTCAGCCGAGTATGGCTCAATTCCACCATATCCTCTAAATGAGCTGGCTTTGGTATTGACAGAGTCTTTAGTTATAGTACACATGAAGCCACCGCTAGACAAAGAATTATATAATCCACGATAAATCTCCTTCATACCAGTAATCAAATTAAAGTAGCCAAGAGTCGCCAACTGTGCCCGGTCTCTGCCATACTGACTAACCGTAGTGCCAGCTTCCGCAGCCATCGCAGCCACTTTAGCTCCGCCTTGACTAATATTGACCGAATAAGGTGGAGAGAATATCACATGGTCAGCCTTAATTGGCAAATGTCTCCGGGCATCCCCTTCCAGCAACGTGTAGGTTCCAGTTGTCGTGTGCTCCATATTCAGCCTTGCCCAACTTAGCTGCTGAATTTCGGCAAAGTGGTGTTCCAGCTCAATATTCACCACATTTCTGCCCAACAATGTAGCATACATTAAGCTCCCAACTCCGCTTGTCGGATCCAGAATAATATCTCCGCGCTCAGTCAGCCTGTGTATAAGCCAATCCATCATCACCAAATTAGCCCTTGCTGGATGGCTCTTATCCGCTCCCGCAAAATATTTAGTTCGGAGTTTTGCGTCTGAGCCAAAATCAATTAATGTCCCTTTGGCAGTAACTTTCTGCCCCATTACTTCTTCGTCCCATTCTTTGCCAGCCAAAGCATCCGAATAACTTATGCTCATTCCAATAAGCTCCTAACAAAGCCACAATTTGGACACGCATAAGTAATCTCTCTGGTTCCAGTTTCCTTGTCCATCAATTCGTTTTTAATTACCACCAATGACTCACCACATTTCGGGCACTTTAGCTGTACGTTCATTTGGAGTCTCTCCCATGCTTATATCCATTTGCAAACGCATCTTTATAAACTTTCTCCAGTAATGTCTGCAACCAGGCCCAATGCTCATTGGCCAATACTATGGCCTCATGCCCAGCTTCCAAATCCCTTAGCTTTTTTGATTTAGTCATAAGGTTTCTCTCCCGTCCAAATACTCTATCTCTATTGGAAACTTAAAGTCACCATCCGTACCAGCCCTGTCCAAAATATAGTCTCCAATAATTCTTGCCACGCATAATTTTCCATGCTCAATCTGCTCTTTGGTACACCAGCAGCACAGAATAATATGGCTTATTCCAAGCTCATATACATCATTAATAAAATCCTGTATTAGCTCCCAGTTATTATCCAGCACCGCCTCACAAATCCGCTCAACATTTGGCCTCTCCATATTGCGGGCCACTGGAATAACCAACTGCTGTAAAGTTGGATACGAGCATAGTCTCGGCGCTCGCCGGTCTATTGATACTCTAAATCCACTCATGTCAATACTGTCCCGAAAACTTGTGAATGTTAGCTGCATGGTCTGTCCAACTATCTCCGTATCCACTCCGTTACTATTCTCCATCATTTTAACAATCCCCTTTCGCTTTCGTAATGGTTTTTATGGCTGCTATCAGCCGCTTTGCTGTAGCTAGTCCAATCCCATCACAACTGTATGTAATTTCTTCTGGTGGCAAGTGAACTATATCCCATAAGCTGCCAATCTTTTCCACTAACTCAATAGCCTTTTTCTCGCCTACTACATATCCATCCGCATCCTTTATTCCAGAGATAGTTTCCACCATAGGATTACTTTGCCATTTAATCTGTCTAGTCCGTACATAATGTTGTAACAAATTTGAATCGGCTTTCTGGCTATTCTCCACAAAGGTCTTTAACGCCCATGCTGTAGCCTGTATCGTACTGGTAAAATAAGTCGTTATATTCGCCACTCGTCTTAGCTGCCAGATATATCCCATAATACTGGCATACTGCATGGAACTAATCTTAGTCTGCCGTAGATATTTTGGATTCTTACCAATCTGATACAGTGCAATCTCGCCGCCAGCCAACGGCACCGCTACGCCTTCCACAATTAACCCAACCTCATCTGCATGATTAGTCGCCACCCTTAATTGTTTTTCCAGTCTAGCCAAATTCGCCATCAAGTCTGACCACTCTTTCCGTTCCATAGTTATTGAGTGGCCATCTCCACCAAACCAGAAATAATCGCAAAGTTTTTGCTGTACCAGATTTTGCCGCTGTACCTGCATAAATGAGCTAAGCATTTGGGCCATATAATCTGGCTCATAAACATCTTGGACTATGAAGCTCATTCCAAAGCCTCTAAAGCTATACTTTCTAGGTACAATCGCAAAAATGGAGTAAGCAGCTTTACCGATTTAATCTGCTCCATCAATTCTTGCCGAGCCAATATTTCTTCAACTTGCCATTGGATTAAAAGTTTAGGCTGGTTGCTCATGCTGTATCTCCCACAAAGCCAGACGAAAAATCTGCATATAATCGCCCATTTCGGTTAATCTGGAATATGCTGTTGGATATATCGCATATCGTTTGCCATTTTTAGCCTCAATTATAATGCCCATAATCCTTCTTTTCCGCTTATCGTCTATGTCCCACTTATAATCAATTATTGTTGCACCAGATAAAACATCGTGGCTTATCTTCACTGTCCACTCTCCATACTCATTTTCTTGACTCCATCCACCACCTGCATTATACGCTCATAACTTGGTGCCATTAATTCCACTCCATATATTGCAGGCGGATTTGGTTTCTGGAACTGTGCCACAGTCGCCAGTCTTACCGGCTTCGACTCCTTCCCAGCCGCATCCACATTAACATTCTTCAAATAGAGCCACAAATGCTGATCCGCATAATAAGGCGTCTCGCCCATACCATTAAAAGTTTTCTGCCCAGTATTCACCGATTCCTTTTTCATGGAACCATCCGATTGCTGCACAAATTGTTCCACATAAATTGGCGCCTCTTTATGGGAAACAATCAGCAACTTTTCGGCTTCTCTTGCTGCCATATACTTCGCCTTAGTCCGGTTATTTGGAAAGCGATATTCAATTTGCATTAACTGGTGTCTTTTCGGATTATTCCGCTTGACATAATTCTCCAAATACTCATCCGCATTTAGCACGTGCATCTGGCTTGCCGTATCAATAAATAACGCTTTAACTTGTGGGTCATTAAGTGCCATTTCATAAGTCCGTTCAAAACTAGCCCATCTCTGAGTAATTGCACCAGACCCAAGAGTCCAGGTCGGCACTTCCGCAAATCTAACCGACTTAATCCGGTCAGCCAGCTCCTTTGGGAATCTCCAAATTGCTCTCTCTCTGCCTAAGTCAAAGTCAAAGTGGACCATAATCCCATCCGGAAATGCCTTGATTGCCGAGAATCCAAGCGTGGTTTTTCCAGTTGCCTCTGCTCCATAATAACTCAATACTTCGCTCATTGGCCTTATCTCCTTAACTAATTATTAAAAGCTAATTTTGGCGCTTGTCCATCCATCTTTCAACACTTATGGCTTTGCGTAATGACTGTGCAAATTGTATGACTCTTTCCAGCAATCTTAATTGCAGCTCCAAGTCACTACCACAATATCCAGTATTCCGGTCAAAGTCCTGCTTTTTGGATAGCAGTATGCAGAACATTCCATCATCTTTGTTTATCTGGAAGGATTCCACTGTGCCATCCATCAATTCCAAAGTTACTTTAGTTACTCGTCTAGGTATATCCGGCTTTTCCATCTTCATTTACTCCCAGTCTTAATATTACAATGTATGGCAGATTTCGCATAGCGGCAAAGTTGGCACTCCCAATCCTGGCACCACTTAGTAGGTGTAGCCGGTTTCTGATCCGCAAAACTTTGCACATAAACATCTTTTCGCCACATCAGAAATTTCCAATTCTCATCCAATTCCTGCTGACTAAACTTGAACTTTACGGCCATAATCTCTGGAAAAGGTGGCTTATAATTACCCATCAAATGCACCACGCCTAGTCCGTACTCCAACTTCTTTTCAGCATAACAGTAGCCCATTATCTGCTGTCTCCAAGTCTCCGGAAACTCTCTGGTATGCGTTTTCTTGGTGCTCATGCGAGTAGTTTTTAGCTCACTTGGAATACCCTCTCTGAACCAGAAATCTGGACTATAATCAATGCCCTCACAAGTTCCAGCTTTTGCCCGCTTCTCTTCTGGAATCAATACCCGCTCAAAGCCAATTCCAAGCGCCATAGTTATTGCCTGTTGTCGCTCTATTGGTAACGGCATTATGCGGTTCCAGAAACCAGCCGTCAGGCAATAAATCAGTTCCGTCAAGTGTATTCCAGCACTTCTGGCAGGAAAAGTCAACTCCTGCACGCGCCGAATTAGATACTGATAAAGTTCATCCGCTAATTCTGGGTAATCAACTATCTCCATTACCTACTCCTTATTCCAATTTATTTTGACCTGTATTTTGACTTTTGTCAAATTCGCCAATTAAAATTTTGTTACCGTATCTCCGGCTCTATAATCTGGACTGCTGAAGTATCCAGCCCGGTGAACGTTACTTTCTTGGTTGTCCCCGGTATCTCGGCAACCGTCCAGCTAACTGTCTGCGTCTGAGGCTGGACTACATCGTCAAAATAGAGATAGACAGTATAGACTTTGAGCGGTACGGTCTGGGCGTTGGACTGTACAAAGACAACGTACTTCGAGTTCCCAGATGCGTGTGTATCAGTAACCGTAACCTCGTTGGTGTACCTGTCCTGGGCCAGGCCAGCTATCTGTTTTGAGAAGTAGCTGAAGGCCATTGCCCCTACAGGCGTGTAGAACAGTGCCACAAAGACAAATACCAGGCTGGCCAGTGTGATTATAATTTTACGTTTCATCTTTTGGCTCCTTTTCTAAATTAGGGGGAGTGTGGAATTTCCTTTATTCCCTCTAATCATCCATATCAGCGTAGTTGTCTATATTTATGCCGACATTAACGCCTTCGTTTGGTTTTGTTATTGCCATGACGCAATATCCATCTGGTATTCCATACCCACTCTTGAGGATATAGGTCACATGGACTTTACATTGTCTGCCAGTGAATACCTTATCGCTGTTAATTTCTTTCAAAGTGAGTTGGTCACCAATCTCAAAACCTCTGTCGTTTAATCTCCACTCAAATGTTTTTCTTCCAGACAATACAGCTTGGAATGGTTTACTATCAGTTTTTAGAAAATGATTCATTTCATCCCTCCAGCAAATACGCTCCGTCTTAATTCTTCACTCATTCCATCCCCCACTCTTTGAGTTTGGCTTGCATCTCGACACCATTAATGAGATGAGCATAAAGCCACGGGTCGTTAGTTTTAATGGCCTCCACCACTTCCTTGATACCAGCCTTGAAAGAGATTTCAGCCTGTATCTCAGTCCCTTCCTTGAAGCCAGCGACATAGCACATTTTGGTATGGATGGTGTCTGCACGATTTTCAAAAATTTCCTTTGGTACGGCCTTTAGTTTAACTACTGTATCTTTCGCTTCCATACATCTCCTTTTCTATTCAGGGTTTGGGAGAGGGCTGGTGTCTAACCACCACGAGTCTCACCCTCTCCCATAACCTTGCCCTGGGCCTACTGGACTTAGGCCACTACCTGGAACTTCCCGTCCGCTCCCAGCACCACCTGATTCGATGCCTTCAACCCGACAATAAAGCTCTGGTCAAAAATCGAATTGACAAACGCCGAATCCGCCTTAATCACCGGGTCCAACAATGCCACTCCCAGAAACTCATTCAGCGCCTTTCCATGTAGCAGCTTTTTGGCTCTTACCGGCGCCGTATCCGTAGGTAATAGCTGGCCATTAAGTCCTGCTGGAGCCTGACTCTGAACTGGGGTAGTATTTGCGGGCATTGGTGCTGCAACTGGAGCTGGCGCAACACCCACTCCCTGCTGAGGTACGGGTTGTGCATATTGGGGCTGGGCATACTGAGGTTGTGGTTGTGGCTGAAACTGCCCAGTAGCGCCCACTCCCACTATCCGCACAAATCTCCAGACATCTCCATGAAACTTCTGCCCAGTCTTTGAATCCTCGCCATAATCTTCCTCTTTCTGGCGAAGCTCATAGACCTTGCCGACCAAATCCCTCTTGGCCTCATCCAGGCTAGATGCATTTTGTGCCAGTCCAATATTTTTGGCACTCGATACGTGTCTGCCCCAGCCGCTTTCTTCTCTGTCCGAATACTTAATGGACAAATCAATTGTGGCCCAAGGCCACGGCGCCGGGCTCTCCAGAATTTGCACCTGGTCATATTTCTCGATAATCCGAAGCCCAAAGTTGCTCTGGCTATCGTAGACCATATCGACCAGCCTTCCAATAAATGCCACTACCGGCACTTTGAAAGCACCACCTTTGCTCAGCCCAGACCATTTGATATCCGGCTGGGCCATAGACGGTGCTCCAGGAGCCGGTGCTCCATACTGAGGCCCTTGCGCGGGCTGTCCATACTGTTGCTGAGGCTGTTGTGGTCCATACTGCTGCTGTTGTCCGTAAACCATCTTTTCTCCTTATATTAGTTTTGGTTTTCCACACTATTTACTTTACTTCCGGCTCTTAACAATAGCTATTTGCAATTCCACTTCTTCCACTTTCTTCATCACCGCATTAGGTTCACCGCCTTTCTTCTGGATATATCTTCTTTTGGCTCTTAGCCGATTCAACTCGGCTTTCTTTTCTGGAGCCATAGCAGTAGAAATATATGGGTTGGCAAAGAACCAATCTTTTGCATGAATCTGAACTTCCTCTAACCAGCATCCATAATGATACCGCTTTTTAATAAGATACCGATTAAAATAGCCAGTTCCAACCATAACTTGACTTCCCGGCACAATGCCCTGATGGCAACTAGTACAGTCTCCAGTCTTTTTCTGGTAAGTCGGCCTATAGCTCATTGCAAACGTAAAGCCCATCAGTATACCACTCCAACTCTATCGTTCAATTACTCTATTTATTATGGCACCACTCTATTAAGTTGGCGAATCATCTCAGCTAATCTTAATTCCTGTTCCGTATATGGACTATGGATTGGCAGTAGCAATCGGCTACCACAATATTCCACTACGAGTTTAGCTTGCTCAGCCTTTACAACTAGGTATGGCAATAATGGTTGAAGTAAGCTCACAATCCATTCATAATTATGGAAGTCTAATTGATAATGGGTTCGTCTTTGCAGTTTCTCCCACTGTCTAATTTGTATGTCACCAAACCCAAGTTGGGAGTAGATATACTTTATAACTCCCAAGTGAGAATTGTAGATTGTTACTCTTGGAGACAGTATTAAAGTCTTATTTCCATTACTATTACGATGGCTCTGGTGAATAACTGTAATACAGCCTTCGCCATCTAAGAATCCCGCTAGATATGGATAAAAATGCTCATCCACTTTATTATTACTCCTTTTAAGGAACAACTTCAAACCCAGCCAAATTCCTGTTCAGCGCCAAATTTATCGGCTGCACGATATCTTCCGCGTGCCGCAATTCAAATTCCAACCTCACCTTATCCTGTGCCACTGGAACCAAACTTATAATCGAGTCCACCCATTGCGCCAAATGATAAGTCCCAGTCATTTCCTGTGCGCCCAAATCTATCACTCCACTCTGCACCACTTTACTCTTTCTCGTATGATGGCATATTAGTACCGATACTCCATAATTAAATATCAGCTTATCCAGAAAGTCCGTACACGCCAGTACATTTTCTTCCGAAGTCGAGCTGGCCGAAATAATCTTTTTGAATGGGTCCAAAATAATCAGATGTGGCCTATGAATTGCCACAACCTTTTCCATCTCCGCTTGCCCTGTTGCCATGTCCAACCTCACGCCCATTAAATCGCTAACCAAACAAAGATTGCCAGTCGGAAACAAGCTCATTCCATAGCACAGTTTCTTCAATCGCCGCTGCCAGCTCTTATGTCCAACCTCAAAATTCATATACAGGACTTTTTTTGGATTAGTTTTGAAGCCAAACCAATCCTTCCCGTGCACTACCGATAACGCCAACTGGTTCAGCACAATAGACTTGCCCTTTTTTGGTGGCCCAAACATTATTCCCTTCATAGCTGTCGGCATTACTCCGTTACCAATTATATATGGCAAATCTGGAAATACCTGTACCAAATAACTTGTCCCATCATATACGTCAATAGACAAGTTTATCCCCCAGAAATTTCCAGCAAATTCACTATTGATGCCCGCAAAATACGCTTCTGTCTATTTGGCAGTGTAATTCCAACAATCCATTCTCTTTGGAGCCAACGATAGATGGTCCACCTAGATACTCCAAGCATCTTTGCCGCTTCCTTTACTGTCAATAATTCATGTTCATGTTTATTGGTAACCACCACAAACCTCACTTCTTTCCACTAATGCTACTCAGTTTGGCCTTTTCTACCAAAATTTCATACAGCGCATCCGGGAACTCCGCAAGTCCACGTATCTTTCGGACATTCATACCTTCCAAATCATAGCACCGTGTATGAGTACCCCAAATAATATTTACCAGCTCAATCCCATTCTCTTTGAGCTTCCAGTTTGCATTCCAAGGCTGCTGCCCACAATTATGTTCACCATCAGTCAAATGCACCACAAGTCCACCACGCTTTAGTCCAAGTGCAACGCCCACAATCGCGAGTCCACTAGGCGTATTACCACCAGGCTCAAATCTATGTATCATGCGATTGCCATTATCCATCCGCACTAATTTCACGCCCCCATCTTGCTTGTAGCACCAGACTTCCGCATTGACCAGACTTTGTAGTGCTCCAGCGGCTTCCAGTACCTCATCCGCCTCATGCCCCTCCATTGACCCACTCAAATCCAACAATATCCGTGTATTTGGAAACCCATCCGGAAACTTATACCGCAAACTAAATATCCGCTGGTCAGTCGCCACTCTGCCCAAATGCCGCTGGTCTATCCGTCCATACTGCTCTCCATGCATAGTCCTAGCCTGGAGCCTTTTCCGAATAGTCATAATACGTTCCAATCTTTTCCGCAACTGCTGGTCAGGCTTAATTAGCGGCGTCTTAGTCTCTCTTGAGCGCAAAATTGGAAACCGCACTTCACTATTCTCTCCAAATTCCTCTTGCACTTGAGCCGTAATATCTTCGGTATCCGACTGCACCGCCGCTTCTATCTCCTGAGCCAATTCCTCGCTAATTTTATCCTCAGATTTGGGAGCTAGTGGAGCTTCCATTTCATCTGGTTCCACTTCTACTGGGGGTTCAGCAGTTCCATTATTCTGACTCTGACTCTGACTCTGAGCTTGTGGTTGGCTTTGAGTATTTGTATCCGGCTCCTGCCCAGAACTTCCCGCATCGGAATCGGTATCTGATGCCAATTTATCTTTTGGCTCAGACTTACTAGCCATACTCTCACTCTCCAGCTCAGGCTTTTGCTGGTTTTCCGGCTGCTTCTCCATACTATCCTTTTGCTGGGAGTCTTCCGATTGCCCACCACTACTTCCCATTCCCTGCTGCTCCGTCTTTTTCAGTTTAGGCGGATTCATAAAGAAGTCTTTAACTATATTCCAGTAAGATAAATACGCTTTGGTTCTTTCTTTATGCTCTGGGCAATGTCTAAGCCACCCAGTAAGAGCCACTAACTGCTTCATCGGCTCCACCATTTCATCCGGCAAGTTCAATAACGCCCCAGCCTTATGTGCCAAAGCGTACTCAATCCACAACTCCATAAGCCTATCAGTCTTGGCATCGCGTATCTGCCCCACAGCCCAAGTCTCCAGCGTCTTTTCATATTCAGCGATATTTGGATTAGCCAGTAGCTTCGACTCAATCACCACATCTTCGCCAATATTTACAAACTTATGGAATAGTTCACGCTCTTTTGGGTCCGTAGTGGGGCATCTCAAAATGGCCCAAACACAATCTGTCCCAATTTGCTCATGCCCAACTTCGTGCAGCACAAGCCCCACCAATACATCAAATAGCTCTCCGGGAATTGGTGCTTCCTGAAATAGCCGTCCAGCTCCAATTACAATCTCTTTGCGGTCAAAATCAATTCCACTCTCATGCCCTTTTGTGGCGAATTTAATTTTGTAACCACTTGGAAGCCCAGCTGCTCCAGCCACTTTCTGCAACGCCTTCAAAATCTGGGCGCCCTCGACTGCCATCAGACCCGACTTGTTAATTCGCCAATTATCTGACCTGGCCATTATCCCACGCTCCCTTCCAACTCCCCATCAAACAGCCCATCCGTATCATCATCCAGCTCTATCAATGGCTCTCCAGTTCTCCACTCATAAGCCCATTCAGCTTCCAGTTCCAACTTATCCATATTTCCCTTCACTCCTATAGCAGCACAAAAGCATCATCCAACTTACCATTGGTCCCAGCCTGCACCGCCTGTCCAGAAAAATCAAAATGCAGCAGAATAGACTCCAATTTATCCTTGTCCAACGCCACATTCGCAATCACCGCCTGACGCATATCCAGTCCCGCCAGCACCAACTCCGCCATCATCAGGACTCTCCGGGTACTCACATGAATTGGCTCCTGCCCATCATTCCTCAGCTTATTGGCAAATTCCAGCAATCGCGTGACCTTCTCGCCAATTAGTCCAGTTCTCATCACAATCAGATTGGTCTCCTGAATCGGCGGCAGGTAATCCAATCCAACAATATTAAACCGGTCTTCCAATGCGGCGTCTAACGGGTCAATCCCCGTATATTCAAACCCCTCGTTTAGAGTGGCCACAAATACCACTCCATTCGCCACCCTTATCTCGCCCAACTGCTCATGCATAATGGCCCGCCCATCATCCAATAACGGAAACAAGTCGTTCAGGGCTTTTGGGCTCTCCGGTCTGTTCAATTCCTCTAGATGTATCAGCGTATTTGGCGTCCGAACCGCCTTCGGAAACTTCCCTTCAACAAACCTCGTCTCCCCGGCCAATAACTCATACCGGCCCATTAATTGCCCAGTCTCCTGAAGGCTTCCAATCGGCACCGGCACGTAGTCCAGATTATTATTAGCCGCCAACTGTCTGGCCAACTCGCTCTTGCCCATCCCATGCTTTCCCTTAACCAGAATATTGACCGGATGCTTTGTCCGGGTGCCCATTATGGCTTCCAACTGCCTCTTATTCGATGAGCTAATAAAGAATGGTTTCTTGGTGGGTATCATCCATTTATCTCCTTCCAGCCATATTGGCTAACTAATTACAATCCGTTAGTTCCTGTTTTCCAGAACATACAGCATCCAATACATTGGCCCTACCAACCTTAGATAGTCCACTCCCTGCATCCGCGCCTTAGAAATTAACTGGGCTACCAGTCTATCCCCATCTTTCATCTTACCCATTACTTCACCACCATCAATATTCTGCCCAGTCTCTTATGCCCGGCCAGCAGATACCACTTCTTCCACCACCTAGTAACCATGGATAGAGGCATGTTGGCAATCCCATCAATAATCTCCTTGCCCATATCCACCAATTCCTCTCTCGCCGCTTCCGCCGCATTGTCCATCTGTTCTGGTGTCAATAATTCTTTTGGCATATCGCCCTCCCACTATTTATTAAGTATCTTAGCCAATATATCATTGGCGACACTCCGCATTTCATAGAGCCGCTCCAGTTCCCTTTGATTCCGATGCTCCGCTTCATCCACAACCACTCCACCCTTATAAGTCGGCGCCTTGAGCCCCATAACTGCCATCATTTCCATCTCGTTCAGCTGGTCCCACTCTTTACTACCCACCTGCCCACTTAGCCCAGCCGCCCGGCAGTTTACCACTCTTTGTGGAACCGGTGTTACATCCCAAACCTCTTTACTCAGAATCATAGCCGATTCGCCTCGACTAATTCGTTCATGGAGAACTGTCCAGGTTTAATCGTGCTGATATACCAGTTTATGACCCATTCCGGACACCGATTCTGCTTGACCATCGTAGTCTGGTTACAGAGGATGCCATCCCCACCAAATTTCTTGGGAATGTGCCATCTACAACCGGTGCACCGACTATCCATCCTCATTCCTCATTCCCAGCTATCTGCTGGCTCTTTCTAAGTCTCCAATACTAGTATAGCACAAGTCGCTCACTATTGCACACTGATTCACAGTCAATTAGCTTGCAATCCTACGCCTGCTATCTCGCTCAAGCTCTCTCTAGCTCTCTCGTTCTCATTTACAGGCTCGAATTTAACGAGTTTTTACACGCTAACAGGTAAACGCGCTCTCCAGTAATTTGACTTGTGCTCCAGAAACTCTTACCACAGTATGCTAAGTATTGGGCACGCTAGCCTCAGCCAACTTGAGTGCCCACACTCGGCTCCAGCCCTTACCCCGGTGCTCCATAAATCTCCCACAAAATCCCCCGCCGTCAATAATTATGTCAAGTAGGCTCCGGGCCCTAATTTAAAGGTCAATTTTCAAAATAGTGAGCTAGAACGAGCTAGAATGAGCATTTACGAGCTTGATACATCTTTGACAGCTATTGAAGCGCCATAGATACTTCCCCACTAGGCCCATTGTCCCCTATTTGTCAAAAATTGTATTGACTCTCAAGCGCGCCTGTGAGATACTTGTATCGTGGGTATTGACTCATAAAGCCCACAACGCACTTTAATAATTGAATCAAGCCCAAGCCCATAGCAAGGTCATCACTTCCATAGCTATGACCGCAAGCTTGGGACTACCGCTTATTGATTGACTCTTGACTGTTAGGGCAAATTTTTATTGGAGAATGATAAAATGACAGTCAAGGATATTGAGGCCAAGAAAATTACCCTCGAAACCACGCTAACTACGGCGCTTGCGGCCGCAAAAACTCTTGAACCGGCCACCGCCGAATTTGACGAAGCGTACGGGCGTTATTTGAGCGCCAAGGCCGCGCTCGCGAAAATTCCGGACGAAATAGCTTCCGCAAAGCTCGCGGAAAATGCTGATGCTATCAAAACTTCCAGCATAGCAGTCGCGGAAGCTATCGAGCAAGTTTTGGCCGGGCTCAAAGTCTCCGAACTACTCGGAAAGCCTGTAGAATCGCTCCGGTACTTCAATACAGCGTCCAAAGATGAAGCAGGCAACGAGATGCGCTCCAAGGGAGTTGTATTCAATCCTGTAGTCATCGTAAAGGGCGTTGGGGCCGGGACTAAGGCCGCTAAGGGCGAAGCTAAGGCCGCGGGCGGACACACGATGATTGTAAGCCCAGATGGGTCAAAACTCAGCCTAACAAAATTCGTGATGACGCACGCGACTGAGGCCGAAAAAGCGAGCGCTGAGTACAAATACCCGCACACTCGCGTAGACTCAAAGCCCAAATTCGAAGAGTTTTGCACGGCGCACGCGCTGAGCGGGTATATCTACGAGACGCCCAGCAAAGCTCAGGCTCAGGAATCAGCAAGCTAAGAGCCAAAGCAAGCTAGAGTTAAATTGACTCTAGGCTAAGCGCATAAGGTCAAAATAATCAAGCCCCATGCCCTAACAGTCAAGATTCAGTCAATAATCAAGCTTAGGCCCAGAAGTCAAAAACTGGGCCTTTTTGTTTGCCTGTATCAAGCTTATCAAGCTGGCCCATATCGCACCATTCGCCCACGCTCCATGTTATGTCAAGCCCGCAACACACAGGCTCACAGCTTTACATAATGTCCAGTCGCTTCTGTCTGGGGCACACACAATCATTTTGGGGGGATATTGCACCAATTTCAATTCCAGCACCCAAATCCAACATTGGCTCGACAGGCGCCAGATTATTGACCTATGGTGGCTCGTTAGAGGCCAGCCGAATGACCAAGGGCTGGTGGGCAGAATGGAAGCGCGGGCAGCTTTTGAGAGGGCAAATTGGTTAGTTGGACTGAATGGTTATGCATGGCGCTACCAAAAGGTGAATTTGGTTGGCTGGATTTTTTAAATTTCATTTTGCGATTTTACGAGTCAAAAGGCGTTATTGGCCTTCTAGATACGAGTTTATTGACAGCTAAAATTTAGAATAAATAATGGGCTGAGTCAAAACTTAATTTAGAGGCCAAAAGTGAGATTGGATGGTAATAAGGCTTTTGGATGGTACTTGACATAATATATAGTGAGCGAAACTGCACATAAAATAGTGAATCCATGACAGGGCTATTTAGAGGTCAAAAGCGAATCCAAGGACAAGAGGGGGAGTGGTAGAGTTGGTGGCTCAGAGGCTAATTTGGTCGACTAAAAAACAGTTTTTACGAGTCAAAAGTGTAATTGGGCATCGAAAATTTTCCGCGAGGTCAATAACGAGACAGAGAATTTTGACGAGTAAAAAGTAAGATTATTGGTGGAGCCTAGTTTTCTGGCAGAGGTCAATAAATATTATTGACTCGTAACTGATTTTCTCATCGTTTCTAGATATATATCTATATATAAAGTAATATCTGAGAATAATGAGAAAATATTATGTAAAGTCTCAGAAATATAAAAACTAGCAAATGTTAGACTGGATGATCTATTGACAGGGCGGCGAAAGTGTGCTAGAGTAGGTGTATCAGGTTAGGTTAGGGTGTGGGGCAGCCGTAATAGATAGGGCTAATTGGAATGGTGGGAGATATATTGATGGGAATGAGAACTGCAAATATTTAAACGCGGAAAGGAATAGGGCGGTATGAAGTGGATTCGTCCGGCAATTAGCCTTGTTGGGATACTGGGCTTGACTGCCGGATTTTTTATGGGCAAAATAGGGGCTGAGGCGTATGTGGGAATTATTGGAGTAGTGGTGACTTTCTGGTTTAAGAGCCGTGATGCCGAAAAAGACAAGGCGAATAGGTTGGAAGAATAGACAGTTGAGAAGTGGTATGCGATCAAAGTGGAAAGAGTTCTGGGCTGACCCGTATAGGTGGCTTTGGTCAAGAATTGGGGGCAGACCTTGGACTTATATCTATCGGGATATTTGGCATAAATACGAGATAGTGATGCAGGCACAGTGGTTCTGGACTGCGATACTAATTATATGGGGACTTGGAGTCTCAATTCCGCTAAAAGAGATAGTGATTGGATGGGCAATTTATTTGGTGGGCTATATTATGGGCCATTTTTTCTGGGGCACAGAGTATAAGGAGTGGCAGAGTGGGAATGGACATGGTGGAAAGGGGCCACAAGAGTGGAAACAGCATTAACGGTAAGAAATAGTGGTGGAGAAGTGGCTCAGGGCATTACTGGCATTACTGGCATTACTGTTCTTGGCGCCATTAGACCTTTCCAGGCTGATGATGGCCATAAGGGGACATTTTTGGTGCTGAGAATTGGCGGTATGGAGCAGGGTATGGCGCTCAGAATAGTCAACCGGAAATTCAGGTCATGGCAGCATTGGCGAGCTACCGATGAAGATTTTCGTGAATTGGATGACCGAGTGCCGGAACTGGCAGCGAGATTTGGTGGTGAGGCGAGGGTAATACGGACTGCATTATTGGATATCTCGATAATTGAGGCGGGAATTGGGATATTCCAGAAGATATTAAAGAAAGAGCCGGTTAGTGACCCTATGTGGACTTACGTGACGAAATTGGCCGGACTAAGAGTGCCAGTTATGGGCGCACGAGAAGAGTCTGGGAGTCCATGGGAACGTCTTGCTAACTCGATACGGAATACAATGAACCAGACGCAAAGAGAATTGACGGTGCGGGAGATGGGAATGGATGGCAGCGAGCGGTCAATTACGGCGAGAGAAGTTGAAGTGAAGATGGAGCCGAGTCCAGAACAGCGACAAGTGGCACAGGATATTGTGAAGGAAGTATTGGCTAGAGTTGGAGCAGACTAATTAAATGCAAGACTTGGTAACTAAATTGGCATTGGTAGAAAACCTGCTTTGGATAGTCAATAAGAACGCCGAGTTGCAGTTGCTAAAGCTAAATTCGGCACAGAAACTATTATTTGCGAATTGGACTTATCGGATGATATTGGCAAAAAGCCGTCAAGAGGGGATTAGTACGGCGATTTTGGCACTATTTTTTATTGAGGCACAGTTGATTCCGGGTCTGACGGTAGCCATAGTAAGTCATGAGGACTATGCCACAAGAAGATTACTGGATAAAGTGGATACATTCCATAAACGTCTGCCCAAAGAAATGCAGTCAAAGATGTATCATGATTCGGATAACGAAAAGGCGTTTGAGAATGGGAGTACGATTTATATTGGAACTGCTGGGCAGCGCGCATTTGGGAGAGGCGATACGGTACATCGGGCATTGGTCTCTGAGGAAGCCCATTATGCAGACGCTGAGAAGTTGTTGAGTGGTTTGGCAGAGGCCATACCAATGAATGGGTACTTGATTAGAGAGTCTACGCCGTTAGGGGATTCGGGCTATTATTATAATTCGGTACAGGATTGTTTGGAAGGCAAGTCGGATTTTCGGATGGTGCCGTTTTATTGGTGGCTCTGTGACGACTATCGGATTCCAAGAGACAGCCCGGTAGTTATGGAAGAAGAACGTGGGCAATTGAGTTATACACCAAAAGAAGTCGAGCTGATGCTGGAAAAGGGGCTTGATGAGGAACAGATTAGATGGAGACGGTGGAAGATTCGTTCTATGAGGTCAGAAAATAAAGGCAATTTCTTTCCACAAGAATATATTGAGGACTTGGAGAGTTGCTGGCTCGGCGCGCCTGATAAAGTATTTCAAGATGTGGATGAGCAGTTGCAGTCATGGAGTCTCCGAGCCAGAGACCCACTAAGGCAAGAGGGGATATTGGAAGTTTGGAAAGAGCCCGAACCCGGCGCGAAGTATATTTTTTGGGTTGACCCAGCAGGCGGCGAGGGTGCGACAGATAATGACCCACATGATGGGGTAGTATTGAAATTAGGGCCTGGTGGACTTGAGCAGGTGGCGGCAGTACAGAGCAAGATGGAACAGAAGCCATTTGCATACAAGATAGCGGAAATTGGAGTACGGTATAATTTGGCGCTATTGGTGGTTGAGCGTAATGGCGTTGGTCGTGGGGTGCTGAATTATCTGGTTAATGATATTGTGTATCGGAATTTGTATATGGAAAGAGCGGCGAACGGGGAGTTGACGGGGAAATATGGATGGAATACTGACCACTCAAATAAGGCGGGGATGGTCAGCGATACGTTACTGGCCATAAAGAATAACTCGGTGATTAGTTATGACAGGAAATTGGTCAGACAGTTGCGTGGATTGATTTATCGGAATGGAAAAATTGAGGCCAAGAAGCCACTACATGATGACCGGGCGATGGCATTTATGGGTGGTACATCGGTATCTGGGCAGGCGGGTAGTGGCTTAATGGCTGGTAGTGCCATAATGGGCTCTGACTATGTTACGTTTGGAAATAGGCGTTAACGAGAATAAATAGGTGGAATTGATGATTGGTAATAAGTCGGTAGAATAATGGATGGGAGTAGATAAGTGCAAAAGTTGTCTTGGCAAAGAGCTTGGAATCTGTTCAAAATGCTCATTAAGAGAGTATGTGGAAAGGATGGTAGAAATGGATAAGAATTGGAGACCCGCGAATTGGAATTCCATAAAGCATAATATAGTGCAGGAGACGCCGTTAATATTCTCGCCGAGTCACGGGTATTCCAAAGACCAGAGCGACCAGATAATCGAGAAAACGGCTATGGCGATATTAGAGGCTTTGGATAAAGAAGGAGAGCTGGCAAATGCAGGAGCAAAAGCGGGAGCGGGAAGTGCAGAATCCACTAGCGCCATTGGAACGAATCCAAAAGGCGATACCAAACCTACCAAGTCTTAGCGGGGTGAGTAGTGGTATTGGTTCCGCCTGGGGAAGAACTATTAGTCCAGCAAAGGCGGGCATGATATATGGGATTATTACGCCTAGTCCATTAAAGACAGTCAAGGTCAGGAAGAGTAATGGGCAGGTGGTGGACTTACAGTTGACCCGTAAAGACCGCCGTAGATTATTGAGGCGGACTGGTAATAATAGTAAATAAATTGGGGTGAGCCATGACAACTAGACCCACTAAGAAATTTATAATGGATAGCTTGGCAAGTCTCCGAACATATTATTCGGCACGGAATATAGCGTTTGGACTAGATGACCAATACTATGAGCTATTGTTCCGAGACCAGTTAGGTTTGCCCGAAGAATACAAGGAAGATGGTGTAGTATTGCCCACAGCCCGTGATATTGTGGATGCCGGGACTAACCATGTAAGCACAGTCTATGCCAGATTTTTCAGACCTATGAGAGGTAATACTCCAGAAGCAGCCGAGCAGGCCGAAATGCTACGGAAATTTGATACGGGTATGTTTTATCGGACAAAGATGGAAGCCCAGACTAGCCCCTGGCGTGTAGCGTCAAAGCATGGATGCCAATACGGTATGTGGTGCTTTGAGACTACATATGACCCAGACCGTATGCCGGACGAGCCAGAGCAGCGTGCAGATGAATCAGACGATGAATTTCAAAAGCGGCGGAAATATTATAATGGAGAGCTTTACGATGCGATACCGATAGTCATTCGGGCGGTGCATCCAGCAAACGTCTATCCGGACCCATCCGGACAGTTTATGATTGTGGAAGAAACCAAGACCATCATGCAGGCGAAGCAAGAGTGGCCCAATCTCAAGAAATATCTGGCTACAATACCGATTGTTGGTAGTGGTACTGGCACCACTCAAGACATTATACAGGTAACGTATTGGGATAGAGACTATCGCGCGATATATGTGAATGGAGAACCAGCTCTAACCGCCTCTGATGATGAGGGAGTTCTGGAGCATGATTATGGCCATATTCCGTACGTGATTGGATTCTCCGGGCTTGGAAATCTGGACAAAAGCTCAAAGCCAGAATACCAGGCAGTCGGGTTAATTCGGTATTTGCGGAACTTACTAAGGTCGGAATCATTCGCCTATTCGGTTTACAATATAATTATCAAGGCGCATAGTTGGCCAATTACATTTGTAAGTGGCCCAGGTGCCGCCGCCCTGACTACCATTAAAATGAAGTTTGGTAAGATTTATGAAAAACCAGCCGGTGTAACCATCGAGGACTATGTAAAGTCGGCGCCGCCAGAAATAGTCATGCAGCATATGGAATACACAAGCTCAATTTTGGCAGCATCGGCAGCTCCAAGAAGCGTCAGGGGTCTGCCGGAAGCTGGTGTACGCTCAGGCACAGACAGGTCTTTGGTAATCTCCGAAGCCCGACTACGATACGATACAGTTCTGGAGCAAATGCAGTTGAGTACCGCTAAAGTTATGTCAAATTGTACCAAGATTGCTGAACGGGTGCTGCCGGAAGATATGAGAATTTGGGCCAAAGCTCCAGACGAAGAATTTGATGTTAAGATTGACCGAGCAAAAATCAAAGGCCATTATACGACATTTGTGGAGTTTACTCCGGTGAGCCCGGAAGAAGAAGCCAGACGCCATGCAGATATGATAAATCTGGTAAAGACTGGTATTTTAAGTTCGGCGACAGGTAGACGGCGTTACCTGAGCCATCTTGACCCAATAGCTGAGGATATTCGAGTGGAAGCTGAAAGGCTCCGTTCGGACCCAGCCGTTCGACAGGTCTTGGCTCAGATAGTTGCACAAGAATTGGCTGGAGAAGCGGCTCGACTAGGCAAGATAAGACAGCTACAAGCTGGAATCACGCCTGGGGCCCAACAAGGGCAGCCAACCTCTCCAGTCCAGCAAGGAACAGTTCCAGGTCAGACACCCGGAGCTTTATCTATGCCAGGTGGAGCCCAAGCATTATCAGTTGGCGTCAGACAGCAGCCTAGTGCATACCAACCAGCTATGCCTGGTAGTCTTGAAGAATTGCAAGCGATAATGGCTCAAGCTGGAAAGCCCAGTACAGGTGGTGGTCTTAGAGTTCCGGGTAGCCAAGTCCGTGGTACAACTCGGTACGGTACTCCACAACCGTAAAACTAAGGAGAGAGAAAAATGGCTATGGTAAAAGAGTTTGAACGGATACTGGCGCAAGAGACACAAGAAGCGCAAGAAGTGGTGGCAACCAAACAAGAATCAGAAAAGACTGTCCATATAACTGAACGTGATTTGGCCTTGATTCGCCAAATTTGCTTGCCCTATAAAGTTTTATGCGAGTCAATGGGCATATCGCATGGAAATTTAAGATTCCGGGTTACTATACTAGTCAGGAAGTTTGGCGTAGAAAATCGCACCAGTCTAGCGGTTAAAGCAATAAAGATGGGATTAGTAAGACCCGATGAGTTCCAGTACCGAAATCAGGTTTAAGGTTAAGCGAAAATAAATTATGGAAAAGACCTATTTAGAGCAATTGGTCGAGGAAACTTTGAGGCCAATTCGTGGTGCTTTAGAGCTATTTAGCCAAGAGATTGCCGAAACAATGCGGATTCCGGAGTCTCCATGGCAAATTCTCAATAAGCCTTATGAGCAGTTGACGGAGCAGGAGATAATGGCGCTAATGGATATTTATCACATAGACGGAGAGCCGGAACCTTGCCCAATGTGTTCTTGGCTAACTAGAGCGGAATTGCAGAGATTCCGTAAAGATAAGGAGACATTTGGTAGCTAGTATTACTGATATAGCTTATGCAGCAGGATTACTAGATGGTGAAGGCTGTGTTACTATAACACGTCATAAAGATAATAGAGATGGATATATTCGGTACTTACCATATATTACCATTACAAATACTAATATTAGAATGGTCGAGTGGCTAGTACCTGCTTTCGGTGGTTCATACACAATAGCACGACATTATGGTAAGTGGAACGATTGTTATACTTGGTATCTTTGTACTTGGGATTCAGTCCGTGAGTTTATAGGGTCAGTTAGACCGTTTATCCAAATTAAATGCCAACAAATTGAATTGTTAATTGGTTTTCTTGATTTGGGTACTTCAGTGGGTAAGAAGTTAGACCAAAACTTGATTATTGCGAGAACCGATTATTATTTAGACATGAAAGAATTGAACTATCGTGGTAGGAAGGAGCAATAATATGCCATTTGCACCATGGACACAGCAAGTACAGGGGGCAAGATATGGAGAGCCACCACCCGAAGAAGGTTTATCGGATAAATTTGAGGAGTGGAAGAAGCAGACCTATCCAGACTGGCTATATAATTTATTGAATGTGGGCACGACAACTCCGCAAGGGCAGCCAGTAACTACTGGAGTAGTGCCGGGAATCGGTGCATTAGGCACAGGGGCTAAAGCTGTTGGCTCCGCCTTAGCACAAATACCGAAATGGATGGGCCGGCACAAATTTCTGACGGGAGTTGGTGCATTAGGTACCGCAATCGCTGTACCGAATATATTAAATCGTGGTGGAGAGGAAGCACCGGCTCCAACAACTCCAAGTGACTCCGCGTGGCAGGTTGACCCAGCAGAATGGCTACCGCCACCAGCCTTGCCGACTCCTGATACTCCCCCCGAAGATACTGAGCAAGCCCGTGCTAAACCTGAAGTAATCGAGATTGATGGGGTACAATTCTGGTGGAATCCCACTGGCGGCATTTATGGTGATGGCGGCTGGGAACGTATTCCAGCAGCATCGGCAGCCACACAGCTTACTCCAGAACAGCAAATGCAGCAGGCAGAGCTGGACCGGCAAGCCGCTATGGCTAGAGCTATGGCCGGTCAGCTTACTCCAGAGCAACAGATGGCCCAGGATGAAGCTCAAAGGCAAGCACAGATGGCCCAACTTCGGCTTCAATATGAGTTGGCACAGCGTAACGCAACGCAACAGAATTGGGAGCAGCAAGCTCAACTTAGATTGCAGGCCGAGCTTAGTCGTGGCGAGCAGGCTGCCCAGGCGGCACAGCAGATGGCCCAGATGTATGCTCAAGAACCATATAAATATTGGGCCCAAATGGGTCAAGGCACTCCAGGAGCCGTAGCCAGGTTGACTGGTGGTAAAGTAGCCCCTGGCCAGCAAATGCGACAGGTTCCATTATCCACTCCATCCGCTCAATGGTGGGGCAACTTATTGCCCAGCGAACAAGAGCAAATAGCAGGTGCGGTAAATTGGCTTGGTGTTAATCCACAAGACTGGTACAGTACCTACCAGCGAATGATACCCGGACTTAGTTCCAGACAGGTTGAGCCGAGTTGGGCCCGGTAACCATGAATAATAAAGAGCTAATTGGTGACGCATTACTAATCGCATTTGGTGTAATCTTAATTTACATATTTGTGGTTATCGAGGTAATGGGCTTTTATGGGCAAGAGGCCAACAAGTACATCAGGTGGGCAGAGCTAGTTATGGGAATCCCAGTTATACTTATAGGCATTGAAAGATTATTGGATGATATAAAGGCCAAGAAATGACTACACAGCCAATAGATTACAAGAGCGAGTTGGAGAGACTTCCATCCACAGAACGCGAAAAATATGTGACTGGTTGGCGTGACTATCTTGGCAAGCTTCCAAAAGGCTCTTATATCCGAGAATTGACAAAGTTAACCAGGCAATTTGGGCCACAATTTGCTGGCGAGTTAATTGGTCCAGAACCAGTATACCAAAAAGAGCCTGAAGCTCCAACTGAAGCTGCTATAGAACAGATACCAGAGCCAGAAGTTCCATGGTACCAAAAGCCCTTTGCATGGGCATATGAACAGCCAGCTCTGAAGCCATTATTTGAAGCTGGTGCTGCCTACCAGCGTAAGTTAATTACTCCAACAGCTATGTCTGTTGGCACAGTATTTTCTCCAGAGTTGCGCCGAGAATTAGCTGGCCGTAAGCCATTCTCCATTCCAGAAGCCGAGCGACAGGAAATTTGGGATGAGAAATCTGGGCTCCCATGGCTTGCCAAAACTGGAATAGAACTTGCAGTTGACCCGACTATGTATTTCGGCTGGGGTTTAGCTCCAAAAGCCCTGACCGCTGCAACAAAAGCGGGTATGACTGGATTGGCTAAAGCCATAAAACCGATAGCGAGTGCAGAAGAAGCCTATATTCGGGCATCGGCATTACCAGTTAAAGCCATCGGTAAAGGACTTAAACAGTTACCGGCGATAGTGCCAGATATAGCAGAGCTCTGGGCTGCAGGTAAATTGGCCTTTCGGAAACCACTAGAGGAATCCGCTAGGTCTGTAGTGCGTAATTTACCAACTCATGCGGGAGATTTATTGGACAACCTCGGCAGAGCTGGTGAAACCACAGGTAAGCCCTTTAGTCAGATATTACAGGACTTCTTTATGGGTACACCAGATGAAGCCTTAACCAAAACAATTACAAGTCCATACCAAAAACGAGCTTTGAATTATCTGGTAAATAATCGTGATAAATTGGGTCTGGATGAGCTAGTTGGCATCGCAGACAACTATCCAGAAACCACCGCCGCAATACTTGGACAGAGGTTAGCAAGGGTAGCCACTACTGAACTTGGAGTGTCGCCACCGAGGATATTACCCGGAATCGCTGGCCAAGCACAAAGAATCCTGGACAAAACATATAGTCTTTGGAAGCGCACAGTATTGCAAACTCCATTCTATGTAACCCAAAATACAGTTGAGAACCAAGTAAGGCAAATTATGCGTGGAATAACGCCAATAATGGACATAACAGATATGGCCAAATTGCCAGACTTCAAAGATTTTCCGATAGACATTCAAAGGCGGATTATTAGTCTAAAGGATAGATGGAATAAGACTATTCCAGAGCAGCAATCCGCTTTATTTGCCAGAACTGCTCAGACTGGTGGTGCAACTGAGGCGGTGACAGGTTCTATTGCAATTGGTAAGACCATGCCCGCCAGCACAGTCGCGGCGTATTTGGATGATATGGCAATCGCCAATACTTTTGCCCATGAGTATTATCGGATTAAACCGGAATTACTAAAGGCGGCGAGTGCGGAGACAAGAGCGGTAGTGGAAGGGTTGGAGAGACTTTATGATGATGCGTTAAAAACTGTGGATGTCAAAGGCGTTCCAGTTATGGAGCAGTCCATCCTCGACCATCTCCGTAAAATCGCCATCTCAGGGACTCCCAATGATGTAATCCATGCATTCCAAGAAGTCCAGCGCAATCGGACAATGGGCATTTCAAGAGCCATTAATAAGATGGAACAGAGCTTACCCGATGCCATCCGCGCCAAAATCAAAACCGAATTGCCGAGGTTCTGGGCCAAAAACGACATAAACGGTATAAACAGATTGTTTACTGAGCTGAAGCAGACTTTGCCACAGCGTATTGAGACATACCAGAAACAACTTATGGTGCAGCGTTTACGTGCCTATCGAGACCACCTACGAGCTTCGGTGCCAAAGCAGTACCAACCATACTTAACCAAAATATTAAACCGCTTCAAGTATGAGCGAGCCAGTGAAGCCGAAGCCAGACTACTTAGTGCCAAATCATTAACCGAATTTGACCGCGCTATGTTCCAAGCACACGTAGCGTCTAGAAGAGAATTGGAAGTATTAGCTGAATGGGTAATGCTCACCGAGGGCATGGCAAAGAATATTCCACCAGAAACCCTAGCCACATGGTTCGTTATTTCCGATGAGATAAATCGAGTGGCATTTAATGCGGGAGACCAACTAGCCGAAAAAACCTTTAAGGTGGCAGATGTAGTCAAATTCGCCAAAGACCAGTCAAAAGTTCAAGCCGCCTGGGATAGCTATATTACCGAGATACAGAGTTTGGCTCCAGACCTTGCCGAAACCATGCGACAAGCTGCTCCAAA
>Ga0265297_10002121_pt1 | contig 42035 bp, 19 predicted proteins | sample Munlanlwell13791_FD_192502 | JGI IMG/M metagenome (GOLD analysis project Ga0265297, IMG submission 192502) | Leachate microbial communities from a municipal landfill in Southern Ontario, Canada - Leachate well 137-91 | ecosystem: Engineered > Solid waste > Landfill > Unclassified | place... | reverse complement strand
TTCGGCCGCGGAAGGATCTTTCTTAAGCGCGAAGACCTTCTTCACACCGGTGCGCACAAGATCAATAACACGCTTGCCCAGGGGCTTTTGGCCAAACGGCTAGGCAAGACGCGTATTGTGGCCGAGACCGGTGCGGGACAGCACGGTGTCGCGTCCGCGACGGCGGCCTGTGTTTTCGGGCTTAAATGCGTGGTTTATATGGGCGAGGTAGACATGGAGCGCCAAGCTCTGAACGTTTATAAGATGAAACTGCTCGGCGCGGAAGTGCGGCCAGTCCATTCGGGATCCAAAACGCTCAAAGATGCGACGAACGAGGCGATCCGGGATTGGGTCACGAATGTTGAGGACACGCATTATCTTCTGGGTTCGGTCGTTGGGCCGCACCCTTATCCGGAGATGGTCCGGGAATTCCAGTCGGTGATCGGGAAAGAAACGCGCGGCCAGATTTTTCGGACGTCCGAAAAATTGCCGAACTATCTTATAGCCTGCGTGGGCGGAGGGAGCAATTCCATAGGATTTTTTCATCCCTTCCTCAAAGACCGCGGAGTGCGCATGATCGGCATCGAAGCGGCCGGCGAGGGTGTTTCAACGTCTCATCATGCGGCATCCATCACAAAAGGAAGCCCTGGTATTCTTCACGGCATGAAGAGTTATTTGCTTCAGGACAAGAACGGCCAGGTCCTTCTTGCGCATTCGATTTCCGCAGGACTGGATTATCCTTCCGTGGGGCCGGAACATTCTTATTTGAAGGATTCAGGTCGCGTGGCCTACCAGGCCGTAACGGATGGTGATGCGCTCAGGGGTTTTGACCTTTTGACAAAACTTGAAGGGATCATGCCCGCGCTTGAACCCGCGCACGCACTGGGCTATTTACCCAGGCTGATGCCCAAGACCCGGAGTTCGGATATTGTGATAATTTGTCTTTCCGGTCGCGGGGATAAAGATATTCATACGGTGCAGCAATATTTATAAAAAAGGGACTAGCCCCGAGGTGCGTGTCGCGAGTCCCCGGTTGATGGAGTAGGAAACGGAGTCATTCATTTGAAAAACAATTTATCGGATAAAATCAAGCACGCCAAACAACAGAAGGGGAAACTTTTCTGCGTTTTTTTGACGTTGGGTTTTCCAAGTCTCGCGGCAACGGAGCGTCTGATTCTTTCCTGCGAAAAGTCGGAGGTGGATATCCTGGAACTTGGTTTCCCGTTTTCGGATCCGCTCGCGGACGGGCCGACAATTCAGTATTCGTCGGAGCAGGCACTTAAGAAGCACGTGAACATTCGGGATGGTTTCCGGCTAGTGAAGAATCTGCGTGCAACGGGGTGCCGGATCCCGATCATTTTCTTCGGTTATCTCAACCCCATTTATGCGTACGGCGAAAAAAAATTTGCGCGAGATGCACGGGAGGCGGGAATTGATGGATTGATCGTTCCTGATCTTCCACTGGAAGAAGAAAAGGCGTTTCATGCGGAGTGCAGAAGGCAAAACCTTCAATTCGTGCAGCTCGTTGCACCGACCACGGCGGACAGACGAGTGAAGATGCTTGTGCAAAAGTCTCAAGGTTTCATCTATTATGTTTCGCTCCGTGGCGTGACCGGTGCGCGGAAGGCGTTGCCTTCGGACCTTAAGGCCCACCTTACAAAATTAAAGAGCATGACCTCGAAGCCGGTCCTGGCCGGTTTTGGTGTCTCTACGCCGGAACAGGCACGGGCCATTTCCCGTATGAGCGATGGTGTGATCGTCGGAAGTGCGGTGATCGAGCATTTGAAACATGGAATTCCTGCTGCCGAACGTTTTATTGGAAAGATGGTTCGCGCGGTACATGGCGTATGAGCGGTGCGTTATTAGGTCTTGATCTTGGCGAGAGAAGAATAGGGGTTGCGTTTGTACCAACTGGAACAACGATCGCGTTTCCGGTGAAAACAATCGAGGTTAAAGGACGGGAGCAGGTCCTGGTCCAGATCCAGAAATTGATCCTCGAGCATAAAGCGGAGAAGGTTGTGGTTGGGCTTCCCAAGACGCTCAAGGGCGAGATGGGGATTGCAGCGCAAAAAAGAGTTCAAGAGGTCAAGTGGTATCAATCGCGGCTTTCAGTGCCGATGGTAATGTGGGATGAGAGGTTGTCGTCGAAAGAAGTCGAGCGGATGCTGATTGGCGCGGATGTAAGTCGCGAAAGACGCAAAGAAGTCATCGATCAATTGGCAGCCCAGCGCATTTTACAGAATTATTTAGACAGTACGATCGTGAACTCATAAAGGGAAATTATGGCCTATCAATTGACGACGCTTGAAAGTGGACTTAGGGTTCTGACGGTTCCAATGGCAAATCGCGACTCGGCGGCTGTAGCGGTATGGGTCAAAGCCGGAGGTCGCTACGAACACAAGAATATCTCGGGGATCTCGCATTTTCTGGAACATATGATGTTCAAGGGCACGCCGACGCGGAATACGCGTCAGATCAAAGAAGAAATCGAGGGCGTGGGCGGGATCCTGAATGCGTTCACGGGTGAAGAAATGACCTGCTACTTCGCGAAGCTTCTGAAGCAATATTATCCGCGAGCGCTCGAGGTTCTTTCTGATATGGTACTTCATGCCACGGTACCAGCGGACGAGCTTGTCAAGGAAAGGACCGTGATTCTTGAAGAGATCAAGATGTACCGCGATGTGCCTTCCCATCATGTGCATGATCTGATGGGAGAGCTTCTGTGGCCGGATCAGCCGCTCGGTCGCACCCTTTCCGGCCCTCCGGAAACGGTTTCCCGGATGACGCGAGCCGACATTCTGAATTATAAAAAGGATTATTATCATCATAGCAATATTCTGGTCTCTGTTTCCGGGGACATTGATCATGATGAAGTCCTGTCGCGTATTGCTTCGATCTATCAGACGCGCCAACCGAAAAAGCCTTCGGTTTTTATCCCCGCAAAAAGCGAGCAGGCCAGGCCGCGCACGCATTTTTTTGAGAAAAAAACCGAACAAACACATTTGGTGATCGGGCTTCATGCCCTGCCGCGCATGCATCCAGACCGCTACAAACTGGGTCTTTTGCATGTGATACTTGGGGCGAATATGTCGAGCCGTCTTTTCGAGGAAGTGCGCGAAAAACGGGGTCTTGCATATGAGATCAAATCTGGCATGACAGGTTATCAGGATGCCGGGGCTTTTACAGTATCTGCCGGTGTGGAGACGAAAAAGACCGTGAGGGCTGTCGAAGTGATCTTGAGAGAACTTGCGAAGATGCGAAAGAGCTTTGTGAAGGCCGGAGAACTCCGTCGCGCGAAGGATTATTTTATGAGCCAAGTCTCTCTGGGTGTGGAAGATACGCTGGACCATTTGCTTTGGGTGGGCGAAAAGGTTCTTTGCTCGGGGGAATTACCGGATAAAGCGGAGATTCGCCGGGAGATCGAGACTACGACGCTGGAGGACATCCAGAGAGTTGCTCAGGGTATCTTCTGGACCAGGAATCTGAACCTCTCGCTGATCGGGCCGGTGCCTGAAAAGATGCAGCGCGAGATCGCCAAAAATCTAGTCATTGAAGGGACTTGAGGAGAACCTTGTGAAGAAAATAATGATAGCCCCCAGTTTGCTTTCCGCTGATTTTAGCCGGTTGGCCGAAGAGATCCGGGATGTGGAAAAGGCCGGATGTGACGCGCTCCATATCGACGTGATGGACGGGCATTTTGTTCCGAACCTTACGATCGGGCCGCTTGTCGTGAGTGCGATTCGCAAGGTTACGAAGCTGCCGCTTGATGTTCATTTAATGATCGATGCGCCGTCCCGTTATATTACGGAGTTCCGCAAGGCTGGTGCCGATTGGATCACGATCCACGTTGAAGCAGAAAACGATGTTCGCAAAACCCTACAAGAGATCAAAAAGTTGGGAGCCAAAGCCGGGATCTCGCTTCGCCCGAAGACCCCCGTGGAAACAATTCTTCCGTATCTTCCGGACCTGGACGTGATCCTTATCATGTCCGTGGAACCGGGGTTCGGTGGACAGTCATTCATGCCGGATACGATGGAAAAGATCAAAGTGTTGCGTCCGAAGTTTCAAGGGCTCATTTCTGTGGATGGTGGTATTGGCGCCGGGAATGCGTCTCAGGCACTCGAGGCCGGCGCTGATGTTTTGGTTGCGGGAAGTGCTGTTTTCGGAAAATCCGATCGTATGAAAGCGATCCTGGAATTCCGGGAGATTTTTAAGAAATTCTGATGATCCCTTCCAAGATCCGTAATTTCTCCATTATTGCGCATATTGATCATGGTAAATCCACGCTTGCGGACCGCTTGCTTCTGCATACCGGGGCCATCACCAAACGTGAGTTTCGCGATCAAATCCTGGACGACATGGAGCTTGAGCGTGAACGCGGTATTACGATCAAAGCTCGTGCCGTGCGCATCCATTACAAAGGTTATTGGCTCAATCTGATCGATACACCGGGCCATATTGATTTCACTTATGAAGTTTCCAAAAGTCTCGCGGCTTGCGAGGGTGTTCTACTACTCGTGGATGCCGGGCAGGGGATCCAGGCGCAGACCGTGACGAATCTTTATCTGGCCATGGAGCGTAATCTCAAGATTATTCCGATCGTGACGAAGATTGACCTTCCGACTGCGGAGCCGGAACGGGTCAAAAAAGAGATTGTTGATTTTCTAGGTGTGAATGAAAAGGAGATCATCTTTTCCAGCGCGAAGACCGGCGAAGGTACCGAGGAGATCCTGGCGGCCATCATCGAGAAGATCCCTCCGCCGCAAGGAGATCCCGAGAAGCCTTTGAGAGCGCTCATCTTTGATTCTAAATTCGACAGTTATCAGGGAGTGGTGGCCTATTTTCGTATTTTTGACGGGAAACTTCATACGCATGACCAGATCCTGATGATGCAGACCCGGAACCAGCACGAGGTCGATCAGATCGGTATTTTTAATCCGAATCCGGAAGCTGTCGAAGAGCTCGGGGCCGGGGCAGTCGGATATGTGAACGCAAATATCAAGGACATTGCAGACGTAAAGATCGGGGATACAATGACGCTTGCCTTGGATCCAGCTAGGGAGCCGCTACCGGGTTATCAGGACGTGAAGCCCATGGTCTTCTGCGGCCTTTACCCGATCCAGGCCAATGATTTTGCTCTATTGCGGGACGCGCTTGCGAAACTCAGGCTTAATGATTCCTCTTTTGTTTATGAACCTGAGTCATCGGCGTCGCTTGGACACGGATACCGTTGCGGGTTTCTTGGGCTTCTGCATATGGATATCATCAAGGAGCGGCTTGAACGCGAATTCAATCTCCAGCTCATCATTACGGCTCCGAACGTTGTCTACAAGGTACTTACGACTAAGGGGGAAATCCTCGAGATCGAGAATCCTACGAATTTACCGCCAGTGCAGCAGATCGAGATTATCGAGGAGCCGTATATCCGTGCGCATGTGATGATCCCATCTACCTCGCTCGGAGTGATCATGCAGCTTTGCCAGGATCGCCGCGGGACCTATAAGAGTACGGAATATCTTGACGCGACGCGCGCAGCGCTGACTTATGAGATTCCATTCTCCGAGGTCGTAATGGATTTTTATGATAAGATTAAATCTCTTACGGCCGGCTACGGGTCGCTCAACTACGAATTCATCGGTCATAAGCCGTCAGACCTGGTGAAGATGGATATTCTCATCAACGGGGAGCCAGTCGATGCGCTTGCGATTATCACCTGGAAAGAAAAAGCTTATCCGCGTGGCAAGGCGCTCGTGGAAAAGCTTAAGGAAGTGATCCCTCGGCAGATGTTTGAGGTCGTGATTCAGGCGGCAATCGGGGCAAAGGTGATCGCCCGCGATTCGATTGCCGCTATCAAAAAAAACGTGACGGCCAAATGTTATGGCGGCGACATTACGCGTAAACGCAAACTCTGGGAGAAACAGAAGGAAGGGAAGAAGCGCATGAAAAAGATTGGGAAGGTCGATCTTCCGCAGGAAGCCTTTATCAGCATCCTGAAGGTGGAATAATAATAATATGGAATTGAGCCTTGTTCAGGTCATTCAAAAATATCTTTGGATCCTGCCGGTGGCGCTGGTGCTGGCCTACACTTACAGAGCCAAACTTGTCCATGAGTGGCAATTCGCCCGGGGCGAGCCTCGGCGGTGGCTTTTCGAAAAATGGAAGAACTGGGGCGAACCGCTTCTGATCGCAGCGGTACTTGCTATTTTTATCCGCACATTCATTTTTGGACCGTACAAGATTCCGACTGGTTCCATGAAGCCGACCTTCATGGAAGAAGACAAGATCTTCGTCGATAAGTTGAGCTATCGTTTCCGCGCACCCGTGCGTGGGGATATTATCGTGTTCAAGTACCCGCTTGACCGCAAAAAAGATTTTGTCAAACGGCTTGCGGGGCTTCCGGGGGAGGCCATTGAGATACGCAAGGGAGTGCTGCTTGTCGATGGGAAACCGATGACCGATTCTCCATTTTCCAGGAACATTTATTACAATGTTGAGGACTGGATGTTCGGCAAGTCCGGCCAGGTGATCCGTGTTCCGGAGGGCCATTATTTTGCATTGGGGGACAATTCCGCCCATTCGGCTGATAGTCGTCAGTGGGGATTTGTCCCGAAAAAAGATCTGGTGGGGAAAGCCTTCATGATCTGGTGGCCGCCCAAACGGATTAGACTCATCAAATAAAGCGGGATAAAATGAAAACAGGACGAAGAATGGCATGAGAGCCAAGGTAACGTCCGGTGGCTTTTATTCGATATCCTGAACTCACGGAAAAAAATCTCACGATCTCTCCTCTCATTCATCATTCGACATCCAATTTTTATTAAATCTTCCATGCGAGTTGCCGTAAATACACGTACGGAGGATTTAGCCATGCAAACGGAATTATTCGATCTGCCATTACCCCGAACTCTTTCTGAAGAGTCGACGATCCCGAAAACTTCTTTTCTTGAAAAGACCTTTGTTACATTGCGTCTTGATCAGACAATCGGTTTGACACTTGTCCTGCTCGTTATCTATGTGTTGACCTTTTCTTGGGGAGTTGAAAAGGGGAAGTCCTCGCGCGACAGTCAAGTGATACGCTCTGTCCCGGCCGAGGTTCTTTCTTCGGAAACCTCTCAAACTGTCGTCGCCTCTGTCGTGAAGACCCCTTCGATAGCCATGATGGATAAATCTGCTCCCAAAGAAGTTCCGATTGCAGTCGCAGAAGCACCTAAGCCTGTGGCGAAGGTCATGAAATCTGACGGAAAGTATACAATCCAGCATGTGACCTATATCACCCAGTCTGCGGCGGATCGTGAAATCCAAAAACTCACCAAAATGGGATACAGTTCTTTCGTGATTCCAAGCGGTAAGCATCTTCAGGTTTGTATTGCGGTATTCCAATCGCGTCAGGAAGCGTCCCAGCTCCTTAAACAGTTAAGAGGGCAGGGGCTTGTTTCAGGCGATGCCTACGTGCGGCCGATCGTGCGCTGATTATACTGAGTTCGTGTTTCAAATAGCTTCGAAATCAGATCTTTCTGAACTTTTCAGCTATCCTTGTCTTGCATTCTTTTCTTAATGGCTGACAAGGATTGCCCCAATTTCAGAACTCTGAAATTGATAAGAATTGGGACTAGCCATTTTCATTCCTCATTAGTATAATACGCTTTGCCAACAGTGCGACTGTTCGGATCGATCCAATTCACAAACAAAGGAGTTCAGTGTCTTATGTCTCAACACCCTAGCCTGCGTTCTGACAGTGTCGGAGCCAAACACCGAAATGTTTTCAAGCGTCTTGAACGCGTCAAGAAGCTTCAAGAGATGGGAAAATGGAGCGGCCGTGAAACAGTTTACAATCTTCCAAAGGTGAAATCTCTTAAGATCAAGATGAAGAAGGTCAAAGAAGCGAAAGCAGGAGCTGCTGACGGGGCCGTGGCAGCCCCGGGTGCCGCAGCGCCAGCACTTGCCGCGAAGCCTGCCGCGGGTAAGACTCCTGGGAAGCCAGCTGGCGACACAAAAAAAGCTTAACGGAACCAAACGGATTCCTTTATGATCACGATTCGAAGGTCCACGCAAGATGATGATGCGGCAGTGGTCGATCTTATCAGCAGCATTATGGACACCGAGTTCCATGACGCCAAGCACGCCTATCCGACCGAGGATGTCGAATGCATTGAAAAAGCCTATGGCGGGATTGGTGAGGCGTTCTTTGTGGCTGTGGACGATAAATCACACAAGGTTGTCGGGACCGTCGCGATCAAGAAAGAAGACGGCCGTGTCGCGTTGCTCCGACGTTTGTTTGTCGCGCCGACACATCGCAATCTGAAAATCGGCAAACGGTTGATTGATCGTGCGCTGGATTTTTGTCGCGAGGTTGGTTACGAAGAGGTCGTTTTTAAGACCACCTCCAAGATGTCGGGGGCGATCGATCTTTGTCGTAAGAACGGTTTCATCCAGCGTGCGCATATCGTTCTGGGGCCCATCGAACTCATCAAACTATCACTGTGTCTTCGCGAAGATGTCCATGCTATGAAGGGGAGAGCTTAGTATGGGTTTTTTCAGCAAGAAGAAAAATACGGATGCGCCCTCATCGGTGCTTTCGGAGTCCGAGATTCAAAAAAAACTTTACGGTGAGTTTTCTGACAAGGTCTCTCATGTTGTGATGGGGGATCGGGAGCATTTCAAGGAACCCGCGTCGGCGCCGGTGCTGCCGAAAGAGTCGTCCTCTGAGAAAGATACGACTTCCGATCTTTTTAGCGTGCAAAGGGGAGCACTGGCCGGGCCGGAGCTTTCCCCGCGTCAGGTCTCTCCGGAACAAAAGTCGGCCGATCACGCATCACGCTATGTTCCGCTTCACGATTTTGAAAAGAAATCCGTTTCTTCTGCTTCAGAATCATTGGGTTCGGATCCTTACACCCGGTTTCGTTGCAATCGTCCCCAAGAAAATAAACTGGCCGCGTTTCTGGATCTGTTAAAAGGATTTCCTAAAAAAACGGGTGAGATCGCCAAATTTTTTTTAGATCCTAAACAGGTGGCCGTCCGTCGTGTTTTTTATTGGGGCACTGCCATCCTTGTCGTTTTCCTTCTCTTTTGGGGAGTAAACGCACTTAATTCTCAACGGGAAGAAGCGATGCGCGCTCGTTATAAGATCCCCGGTGAGTCAATTCCGGTGAAAACCTCGCCTGTTGTAACTGCGGCCATTCCTGGAAGGTCTGCGATTGAACATTCCGCGGCTATGACTTCGGCTACTGCCGGACCTAAAATAGGGCGTGCTCCCGCGGGAATCGCAACGGCTGAGACTTCGGCGAATGGATCCTATGTAATCCAGGTCGTGACCTATCCGACCCGGCAGGATGCGGATCAGATTGTGAACACATTTCAGCGTGCGGGTCTTCATGCTTTTGTTAAGGAGAATACAAGACCTAGCGGGCGACTTTTTTATCTGGTTCTCCTCGGAGGATTTCGTACCGAGGCCGAAGCTCAGGCTCAACTTATGAAATTCCGCGCTAAAGAAATTGCGCGCCCCTTTCAGGACGCTTTTGTAAAATCGAACCGATCATGAACTCTCTCTGGGATGGTTTTAATAAACGAAAATTTCCAAGACTCCATCTGACTTGTGAGGTGGCAATCCAGTTGGTGGGCAAGCAGAAGGCCTTTACCGCAAGTACTGAAGATGTCGGGCTGGGGGGTGTTTCGGTCATGCTTTCGGAGCCTTTGGAGCGGTTCGATCGTTGTAAGATCAGCCTGGAACTTAAGGACGGCGAGCCTCCTGTCCGGTGCATAGGGCGTAGTGTGTGGGTGATCCCGATCCAGGATCGAAAATCTGCCAAAAAGAATTTTGACACAGGTCTTGAATTTTTAGATCTGGACGAGCTCTCCCGGAAGCGTTTGAGAGCTTTCATCACTTCACCCTCAGAGAGATCCTAGCTGGTTTTCCGACCGATGGCTCAACTATCCTCTTTCGATATCGTTTCTCAAATCGATCTCCAGGAAGTCGACAACGCTGTCAATCAGACAAAGAAAGAACTCCAGACCCGTTTTGATTTCAAGGGAAGTAAGAGCTCTGTAGAATTTCTCAAGGATATGAAAGAGAAAAAAATTCATCTTATTGCGGACGATGACATGAAATTACGAAATCTTCAAGATATTCTCAAAATGAGAATGGCCAGCCGGAAAATTTCTCAAAAGGCTCTTGATTTTAAAACCCCCGAAAAGGCCTTTGACAGCTGTCTTCGGCAGGAAGTGATTCTTACGCAGGGAATTCCCCAGGAGAAAGCCAAGGAGATCGTGAAGATCATCAAAAATCTTTCTGTGAAGGTTCAGGCTGCCATTCAGGGCGACGAGATTCGGGTCTCCTCCAAGAGCAAAGATGATCTTCACTCCGTGATCCAGCACCTGCGGACCGCACCTCTGACTTTGCCGATTCAGTTTGTTAATTTTCGATAACACTTTCATTTATAATAAGTTATGCGATTTCACTCCCTTTTTCTCAGCTCGGTCATTTTTATGAATAGCAAAGATTCAAAGAGAGCGGTTTTTCGTCAAAAAAAATCGTCTTGTTTCCTTGTAAAATCCAAATCCATATGTTATCGTTCGACTAGCTGATGGTGTTTTTGATTTATTAAACGCATGAGAAAGGCTAACATTTAGCCAGTAGAAAATGATTTTTTTCGGCCTTGGCGGATGTAAAAAAGTAGGGGGGAACAATGGAAAGAAATAAGCGCAGGTTCAAGCGTTTCGACGCGTATATGAGCGTGAAATTTACTGGAACTGAGTCGACATCTGTGAGAGGGATCGGGTTGAGCAGAGACCTTTGTTGCGAAGGTCTGAAGATCAATTCAGACAAGTCGCTTCAGGCAGGGACTCCATTGAATTTGGAAATTACGATTCCGGATGATCCAAAACCTATTTTTAGCTCTGGGTTGGTCATGTGGTCGAAGTCTTCCGAGGGAGAGAATCAGGGTTATGACCAGGGAGTTCGATTGCTGAACATAGATCCGGTCGATAAATTCCGTGTCCTGGATTATGCATACAATCACTGGCTTGAGACTAAAATCAGTGATTACGCGGATCCGGAAAACGCTGAGGAGTGGTAGAGTAAGACCCTTGAAGGCGTTTTGTTTCAATTTCTTTTCTACTTGTCCGTCATTGTCGGTTTTTTTTGTGTTTGGATATTCTGTAGTTTTGGGATTCTTCAGTTCGAGAGTGTACCCTCCGGCGTTCCTCGACGCTATAAGGTGAATAGTATTTTCTGCCGATAACCCTTGTGTGATGGATTTTTTCTCTTTTGGAAAAAAAATCAAGCCTCAGGTGAAAGAAGGATATTTAACGGAACCGCTCTCTCTTTTTTCGTCCCTAATGCCGGCAGAACAGGCCCTGATTGAGCAACATTCCCGATTGGTGGGTTTTAAGCGTGGCGACATTGTTTACGAAGAGGGAACGGTTCCAGACGCCTTCTATATCATTGTTTCAGGACGTTTCCGTCTTTTCACCCGCGCGCGCGGTCCGGAAAAGGAAGCCACACTTCTTTTTTTCTATCGCGGAGAGCATTTCGGCGAGACCTCTCTTTTAACTGGCAGTGTGCATAGCGCGTCAGTGGAAGCCAAAACCGATGCTGTGGCGCTCAAGATCAGCGCTGAAAGTTTTCAACAACTTCTTCACGAAATTCCGGCACTGGCGCTTCATCTAAGCCGCTCTCTCGGGCGACATCTGACCCGCGAAGATTTGGGTTACAGTCACCACAGACGGGAGGTTCGCATCGCGGCCTTTTATTTTGCGGCTCCCACCACGGAAATGGCGTGCTTCCTTGTGGATTTCATTCGGACCTTACGGCATGAAACCCAGAGCAGGGTGTTGCTTCTGGACCTCTCGGGAAAATTAAAGAATCTTCTCCCGGCCGAGTTCCGTCGGGGGGATCTTTTCGGGTTCGATCTTAAAACAATGGATCCGTCTAATGACTCATTGATCCGAAAATCTATCCTGTCTCATGAAACCAGCTTCGATCTCCTTCCCTTTACGGTGAATACAGCTTTGGACGAGGATGAAAAAAAATTCACGACGCTTCTGACCTATTTGACCTACCATTATGACTACCTCGTACTCTGCCTCCCGGATCGCATCACCCCAGTCGTCGTCAAGGCCCTCAATTACTCGGATCGCGTTTATCTTTGGGCGGAAAAAAGAACAGACGTCTTCACATTTGCTTCAAAAAAAGTGGCAGAACTCTGCCAGGATTTTGGGTTTAGCAGGAACGAGATCAAGATCATCATGCCATCCCAGGAGGGAAAGGTTTTTTCCGTGCACGGTCTGGGCGCAGCCGCGGAGATACAGCTTTTTTCCACGCTCCCATCGCTTCAATGCCAACGTTATCAATACGAAAAAACCATGACCTTTCTGGCCAAGGAATGGTCGGAACGGCTGGTGGGGTTAGTTCTGGGCAGTGGTGCTGCGTATGGTCTTTCACACATTGGGGTGCTTCGGATCCTAGAACAGGAGAATATCCCTGTGGACGTTCTTGCAGGTTCCAGTATCGGAGCTCTTATCGGTATACTTTGGGCTGCAGGTTATGATTCGCATGAGATAGAGAAGATCGCCAAATCCTTGGACAAGAAGAACGCGTTCTTCAAACTGCTGGGTTTTCGGGACATTTCTGCAATCCATCGCGGATTTTTTAAGGGGAATCAAGTCACTCAGTTCCTGTTTGCGTATTTGAAAGATATGACGTTCTTGAATCTCAAGATCCCGGTCAAGGTGGTGGCCACGGACCTTTTAACCTCGGAAGAAGTGGTGTTGGACTCTGGGAGCGTGCTGAACGCGGTTCGCGCGTCAATTTCGATCCCGGGTTTTCTGCGTCCTTACCCCTACAAGGGAAGTTATTTGATTGATGGCGGGATCGTGGATCCGCTGCCGGTAAAGATTCTTTCAAACATGGGCGTTCGCAAAATCATTGCGGTCAATGTTCTGCCGGCTCCCAAAGATCTAATCGAGCGCAATGAACTGCGGCGTAAGGCCTTTCACCAGGGGTTCCAGCAGCGGGGCTATTGGCAACGGATGGTGATGAAGACCTTGGATCGCGTTCAGCGGCGCTACACGTCCAACATCTTTAACGTCATGATGAGCTCTATCATGTTCACTGAATTCGAAATTGCGCGTATGGAAGGAAGCGAAGCCGACATTTTTATCCACGCTGCTGTTCCCGACGCCCACTGGATCGAATTTTTTTCTGTGCACAAATTTATTGATGAAGGCATGAAGAAGACTCGTGAACAACTGGCGGATATACGCCAGCTTCTGCTAAAATAAAATCCTGAGAACTTTGTAATCCTAACGGAGAATTTCCGAATGAAAGAGATTGTTATCGCGGGTGCAGTCCGAACAGCTCAGGCAAAATTGGGCGGTGCTCTCAGGGATCTTACGAATCAAAAGCTCGGGGAGGTTATCCTTCGAGGTCTTTTGGAGCGTACGCATCTCGATCCAAGAGCCGTGGACGAAGTTATCTTTGGCTGTGTGGGGCAGCAATCCGATGCCCATAACGTGGCTCGTGTCATTGCTTTAATGGCAGGTATTCCGCAGTCGGTTCCAGCCTTTACCGTTAACCGGAACTGCGCTTCAGGAATGCAGGCTATTGTGAGCGCGGCCCAGATGATTCTGGCGGGTGATGCTGATGTTGTGGCGGCGGGTGGGGTCGAGGTCATGTCCTCGGTACCTTTCGTGAATCGAGATCTCCGATTCGGGAAAAGACTTCGTGATTCCAAGATGATTGACTCTCTATGGGAAGGACTCCGGGATCCTGTGTCTGGGATGATGATGGGAGAGACTGCTGAGATTCTGGCCGAAGAGTTCAAGATCAGTCGATCAGAACAAGACGAATTTGCGTTCGAATCCCATCAAAGAGCTTCTCAGGCAGTACGGTCCGGAAAGTTTAAAGCCGAAATCCTACCGGTGATCTTTCCGCCAAGGTCTAAGAAGGATAAAACCCCGAAGATCTTCGTCGATGATGAAAGCCCCAATTCGGCATTGACCCTCCAGGAGCTTCAGGACTGTCCACCCCTTTTTAAAGAACAGGGGACTGTGACGGCTGGAAACTCATGCCCTATTTCAGATGGTGCTGCTGTAGTACTTGTGACCCATCGTGGCAAGGCCGAAGAACTTGGCATACCGGTCCTTGCGACGCTTCGGAGTTGGGCTTTTAGCGGGGTGGATCCTCGTCGTATGGGGATCGGTCCGGTGGATTCGACCCGGAAGGCACTTCAAAAAGCAAAACTTGCTCTGGAGGATATCAAACTGGCGGAGATTAATGAGGCTTTTGCGGCGCAGTGCCTTGCAGTGGTAAGGTCGCTCGCAATCGATAACGAAATTGTCAATGCGAACGGAGGTGCGATTGCCTTGGGGCATCCGGTTGGAGCGACGGGGGTAAGAATGGTTGTGACCTTGCTTCACGAAATGAAAAGGAGGGGTATCTCGCTGGGGATTGCTGGGCTGTGCGTGGGGGGTGGCCAGGGTGGTACGCTGATCTTTGAACAGAAATAAGTCCGAAGCAACCCTTAAGAAAAAACAGATTTTTTCGATAACGTTTTAAGCTATAATGACACTCTCGCGGCAGCGATAAACGGATCCGGAATTTTTGTAAACAAAGAAAGGGCGTTATGCGTAAGCTAAGTTTAGGGTTCGCATTGCTGTTCCTGCTCCAACTCGGAGTTTCGGCTCCCCAAAGTTCTGTCGATCCCAAGCAATCCTCTTCGTCCTCCAAAGGATCCGAGAAGCAAAAATCTTTATCCTTGGTGGCAACTCCCCAGACCCTCGGAGACAAGATCGTTAAATTCTTCGGACGCAAAACCGACAAAAAACTTGTGACAGAAAAGACAAAAAATGTGGCTGGTGTGGAGGCCGTTGCTTCACAAACTCTTGCTAGGAAGTCTTCTGCGCGGATCGCAGCCACCGTGCCCATGAAACCGGGATATGTGCCTCCGCCTCCGCGGGCTTCGGTGCCCCAGATTCGTCAGGAAATTCAGAAGATATTCGAGCTGAGTAAGAAAATCAAGAGTGTGCAAAGCAGGCGTTCCGCGCAGTTTCAGCGCGTTCAGGAACAGGCACGTATCCACCAGAAGATTCTGGATACACTGGAAGCTTCCCAGAAACAAACGGGTGGTCAAAAAGCTTCCGCGAAGAATGCCCTTTTGGCGCAAGAAAAGTTACGCATTATTCACGAAGAAACCCGGCGTAATGCCCAAGCGATCGAAAATCTTAAAGAAGTGCCTGCCGAGACGGCCTCCAAGCCCGCCGAAAAAGTAAAGACCGTCACTTCCTGAGAAAAGGCCTATGGCCAAGAAGCGTTCCGGATTTCCTCCCGATTGCGTCGAAGAAAATGGCAATCTGGTCCAGGTCTTTCGGAACCGCGCTCGTTTCTTCGGATCCAAGAAAGCTCTTTTCTATAAAATCCGTGGTGAATACACAGGTTTTTACAGCTGGCGGGATTGGATGAAAATCGTCCGCGAAACCGCGCTGGCGCTTCATTTGCTCGGTATCCGTAAAGGCGATCACGTCGGGATACTCTCCGAGAATGGTCCTGAATGGACGTTCGCCGATCTCGGAATCTTGAGTCTTGGTGCTGTGAGCGTGCCAGTCTATCCCACCGCATCTCTGGAGGACATTCGCTATATTATTAATCACGCCGATCTCAAGGCGCTCTTCGTTTCCTCAGAGGAACAGTACCGCAAGATTGAGGGATTTAAATCAAAGTTTCTCCCAGCGGGCATTATTCTTTTTACTCCGGGGGATCTGAAAGATGTTTCGACTTTAAGAACATTCCGGAAAATGGGGCGCTGCCATGATCTGAATCACGGTGATCTCTATGAGCAATGCGTTAGAAACGTCGGGCCGGACGATCTCGCGACTATTATTTATACTTCGGGGACGACTGGCGCACCTAAAGGAGTGATGCTGACGCACCGGAATTTTATCGCTAATTATCAAGGTTCCTTCCAACGCATCCAGATTGATGACCGAGATTCCGTCCTGTCGTTCCTTCCACTTAGCCATGTCTTTGAACGTTTGGCGGGCTATTACTATCAAGCTGCTTATGGAGTTTCAATCGCGTATGCCGAAAATTTCATGACCGTTGCAGAGGACATCCGCAAAGTCCGTCCGACCATCGTGGTTGCGGTTCCGAGGTTCTACGAAAAAATCTACGTGCGAATTTTGGAACAAGCCCAAAGAGCACCCATCTGGAAGCAGCGGCTTTTTGACTGGGCGGTTCGTATCGGGACAAGAATTGCGCAGATGAAGATACGTGAGCACCGTGTTCCGATCTGGTTTGGCTTTTATAACTGGATTGCCAAAAGAATCGTCTTTGACAAGATCAAACAGGCTATGGGCGGCAGGATCCGTTTTTTCATCTCCGGCGGCGCGCCGCTTTCCAAGAACCTCGCGCGTTTCTTTTACGCTGCGGATATTATGATCCTGGAAGGCTATGGTCTGACGGAGACATCGCCTGTTATTGCCGTCAATGCCCTTGATGATTTCAGGTTCGGGACCGTAGGAAAACCCATCCCCGGGGTTAGCGTTAAGATCGCAGAGGATGGCGAGATACTGACCCAAGGGCCGTGTGTGATGAAAGGTTATTATCGTAATCCTCACGCGACGGAAGAGTGTATCAAGAACGGCTGGTTTCATACGGGGGACATAGGTCACTTTGATGGCGAGGGTTTTCTCCATATCACGGATCGCAAGAAAGACATTATCGTCACCGCAGGAGGGAAGAACGTTTCGCCGCAGAATATTGAAAATCGCATTCTTGCTGATTCTTTCTTCCTTCAGGCCATCGTGCTCGGAGACAAGCGCCCCTATCTCTGCGCGCTGCTCGTTCCCCATAAACAAGAAGTCCTCCATTATGCCGAGCAGCATCGCATGGGCGATCTCTCCTATGAGAAACTTCTGGAACATTCTGCAGTTCAAACTTGGGTTCGGGAGCAGCTTGAAAAATGCATGGATGGTTTGGCGGGTTTTGAGACCGTGAGAGCTTTTATCCTCCTGCCGCATGAATTCACCTTGTCCGCCGGCGAAATGACGCCGACTTTGAAGATCAGGCGCCGTGTTGTAACGAACGAGTACCAAAAGGCGATAGATGAGCTTTACCGCAAAACTGACCACGAGTGGAAGAAACGACAACGTTCGTTGACATGATCATTATGGGGGTTAATTTGCTATGACCCTTCACACTGATTCTGTTAGTGTCTCAAAAAAATTTAATGCGAGGGAATCAAAACAATGTTATCCCATAGTTCCAGCGTCGATTCAGTACATGGAACGGTCAAGCCTTTAACAGGGTGGATCCAGGATCATTTTAAAAGCTGGGACGGAACGAAGATTTTCTACCGTTTTTATCCGGTATCAGGGGCACGGCATGTGGTGATCATGCTTCATGGTTACGGAGAGCATTCCGGACGTTATGAAAAGTTTCCAGACAGAATGGGGTGTCTCCCCGCGCAGTTTGCGGTAATGGATTTCCGAGGAATGGGGCAGTCGGAAGGCACACGCGGCCATGTCGGCTCCTTTGACGATTATCTCGGGGATGTAACGGCCTTCGTCGAACACCTTCGAAAGAAACATTCGATTTTCCGAAAGTTCATCCTGTTCGGGCACAGCCTGGGAGGTCTTGTGGCCGTGCTTTGGGCCATGAAAAATCCGGAACCAGTGAAGCTTCTGATTCTCTCCGCGCCGTTCCTGGGCCTTAGATTTTCGTGGATTATTTGCCCTCTGAACCGTCTGATCCAGGTTTTTGCTCCGGGCTTTATTTACCGGAATCCCGTGCGCTCAAGGACCCTGAGCCACGATCCGGTCGAGGTTGCGTCCCATCGAAAGGATCCGCTGATTCTTCGGCGTATCTCCGCCCATTTGGTCGGAGAGATCGCGCGGTGTACGGAAACTCTGCGGAAACAACACATTCTCTCGGTCCCTTTTCCGGTTCACGTACTTGTCCCGGGGAAAGAACGTATCGTCGACCCGGCGGCTTCGCGCCGCTTTTTTGAACGCTTGGTGTCTCCCTGTAAGGAACGGACTTTTTTCAACGGTTTTTTTCATGAAATCTTTAACGAGCAAGATCAGCAAAAAGCCTTTAATGTTTTGAAGACAATCATCGAAGATTGTGTATAATACCGCCCTGTTGTTTCGGATTTTTCCGCCCGAGATGTCTTGGGGGGCCTGTAGCTCAGCTGGTAGAGCGCTGCATTCGCATTGCAGAGGCCAGGAGTTCGACTCTCCTCAGGTCCACCAATTTTGTTGTTCCGGCCTGTAGCTCACACTTGTTTCTAATTAAAATTCCAAGGTAAACAAGTGTTGTCCTGATTTCTAATAGATTTTTTTAAGGTAAATCAGGGCAGCTGGTAGAGCGCTGCACCTGCCAACAGGCAGGTTGCAGAGGCCAGGAGTTTCGACTCTCCTCAGGTCCAGTTTTGGTTAAGGGGCCCCGCAGGATTTTCTGGGAGGCTTTTTGATTTTGATACTAAGCCAGTCCTGTCGACCATTTGTGAAATGAAATTCAGGGCAGATGCAGGTCCGCCATTTTTCAGCATGCTGCTTTTTTAAAGCGCGTTCGGCTCTCGTTTAAAGCCATTCTTTTGATAATTCTTTGATAAGACGAAGTCACTTTTTGTACTCTCGAATGCTATGAGAAATTCTAAGGAATCCTTAAAAAGTTAATGTTTTTCCAAAGAGCAGCATAACTTATTGACTGGCAACAGGTTACATCATTAAAGTTTTTTTAGCCCGGCTTGACTGGGAAGCTTTCGTTGTGTATATTTCTTCTGAGGGTGGTGGGGCTTTGGAATAAGCCTTGTATTGTAGTGATTTAAAAGCTTGTGACTACTAGAGTGATTCGAGAGGACGGCAATCCGATGATCAGCTGGCAAACACACAATTTCAAACCTTGGCTCAGGACCGTTGCACTTTTGACGGTCTGTGTGTTCACCTTCACGTCGGTCGTTTGGGATGGAGGCGTGAAAGCCTATGCCGCTGCGCCCAAGCCCGAAAATCTTACCCCGGCTGAAATTTTCAAAGCCGATGTCGCATTGTCCCTGATCGACCGTCCCGACCTTCCGGACAGCTATGGAACGATTAAGAGCTTCTTCAAGGGAAACCGCCAACAGATTGTCCTTCACATCCAGGACGCGCATGTCAACGAGGAAGCCCAGCGCAACATTGCCAATATTCTTCGTTACTTCTCGGAAAAATATCAACTTGGCCTCGTGAATCTCGAAGGCGCTTCTGGCGAACTCTATACCGAGCTTTTTTCTTTTTTCCCCAACAAAGAAGCCCGCCGGAACGTTGCGGATTATTTCCTGAGGGAAGGGCGCCTCACTGGCCCGGAATATCTGGCCATTGTCGAAAAGCCCGCGATGACACTTTATGGCGTGGAAGACAAGGAGCTTTACGAAGAGAACCGCAAGGCCTACGTGGACGCGCTCCAATTCAAAGCCCGCGACGAAAAGATCCTCGCCGGGCTGAATAAGGTTCTTGAAGGCATCAGCCGTTTTGTGTTTCCCGAAGAGATGCGCGAACTAATCCGCCGTCGTGCCGCATTTCAGGAAGGCGGACCTGAGTTGACCTCTTATGTCCGTTATCTTGTGGAGCTCGGCCGTAAACACAATATTGCCCTTGATGAATATCCGGGGATGCATTCCCTGATCCAGTTGGTGGATCTCGAAAAGAAAGTCGATTTCGACAAGGCCGAAAAAGAAACCGACGAACTGATCAATGATCTCAAGCGCGTCCTCTCGCGTGAAAAGCTTTCCCGTTTTCTCACCAACACCGTCCATTTTCGCATGAAGAAGATGAAACGCGCCGCCTATTATGGATACCTCCAGGACGAGATCCAGGGTGTGAGTGTGGTTCAGAGTGGAGGGGAAGACCTGACCGCGAAATATTCCAATGTCATCGCTTACATTCGATATATGAAACTCTATGATGCGATCGATGTTTCGATCTTTGACGAGATTGAATTCCTTGAAAGGACCGTCAAGAACAAGCTCTTTACCACCCCTGAGCAGGTGAAGCTCGACCACATCCTTCGTATCTATGACATCTACTGCAAGATGTTCGATTTTACGCTGACCAAGCAAGATGCTGAGTTCTATTACACTTATCAGGATGAGTTCAAGGCTGAAACGTTCTCAAATTTTCTCAACCCGCTCATGTCGAAATACCACTTCACCTACGGATTGCCGTCCCAAGTGAAGACACTCGACCAGGATCTGCCGCGTGTGGAGCGCTTTTATAAAGCCGCTCTGGAACGCGACCAGGTACTGGTCGAGCGAGCGGTTGAGAAAATATTTGCTACAGGGGAGAAGATGTCTGCCATCATTACAGGTGGTTTTCACACGCCAGGTATCGAGAAGTACCTTCGCGAGCAGGACATCTCTTATATAGTAGTTGCCCCACGCATTACCAAGACCATCGACAAGAAGAAGGAAAGTGCGCTTTATGACGCTGCACTCCGTGAGACCCCGCTTCCGATTGAGAAAGTCCTTACAGAAGCATTTTTACAGCCCAAGACCGGAGTCCTCAACGACCCGCGGTTTCAGTTGTCTGCCAAGAAAGAAATTCCATCGGTTCAAGATGTAGCATCTATTCCGCAGGATTTAAATGTTGCTAGGGTGGAAGTCCGTTGGGCGGGGCTGGAAAGCATTTTTCTCAATCCCGGAAAGACTCCTGCGGAGACTGTTGCGGGACTTCGAAGCGAACTTCGGAAACTTCCGACGCAGGCCGGGATTGATTTTGGCGAAGCCGCTTTGGCTGGATTGGAGGAAGCTCAGTTTGATCCTCAAAGAAGGCTTTGGGATCTCGCGGCCAGAGATGCTAAAGGAAACATTCCTGTTGTTATCAGGATGGATAGCGTCGGTTCCCGCGGTGAAGTGACGATTACGGGAGTTCGCGGCGGGCGCACTACCTGGGACATGCCGAACGGCATACGCTATATTTTTGCTAAAGTTGGCGATCTCTATCTCCCCACGAAATTGGCGACCCAAATAGTGGCTCAAGCGCCACTTCGTGCGACTGGTAAGGAGAGACTCGGCGCGATCGAGATCACTTCGGGTGTGATCGCGCCGAAAGTGACTCCAGTCGCAAAACCCACAACGCAAGAAGAAGGTGTTCCTTTTGGAGATGAGATTGAAAAAGCCCAGCAGACCGTTGCCAAGCGGCGTTATGACGACAATTTAAAGGCACTGAATGCATTCTTGCGGGTAACCGGAGCGCCTGATGGGTTTGACATCAGTAAGTCGGATGAACTGACTGCGGACGAATGGGAGCGGTTACTTTCAAGCATTGGTTTTGCGAATAAGTTTAATAAATTGGAGAAGGCCTGGCAAGAGCTGAAAGCGCAGGGCCATCAAGAATATTTGACGCGGAAAATGATCGTTCGCTTACTCCAGAGATCCAGCGCGGATAAGATCAGTGGAGTTCCGGCGAAAATAGCTTTTATTAGCGGGCTTAACGAAAAATATTTTGCAAAAACAAATATAGGTGAGAACAAAGGTCTCAAAATCAGCGAAGTGACTATCACGTTCAGGAACGAAGTTATTGAACGAATGATGGGGGAACGCCTTCAAGAACTCCAGCAAAAGGCGTTTGATAAGGGAGCGCCTATTGGTGCGAATGTCGGTCTACTGCTCGACCAAACGCTTACGGTCAAAGCCGCCAAGTCTGCCGCTGAAGCTCTTAAGGCAACTGAATCTGCCAAGCCAATTGGAACACCGAAAGAGCAGCTCTTGGCGCGACTCAACGAATTGTCAAAGTCCCAATCCCATGGCGAGGATTTTCTTCATCAGGCCGCAGCTATTGATCTGGCTCCTGGCATGAATGTGCTGGCCGCGGCCCGAACTGCTTATATCAATTCGCAGTACAATCCCATTTCGCTAGGAGAGGCGAACGTCGTTCATATGCTTTCTGCGGGGCCTTCTTGGGGCAATGGACTCAATCTTTCATTCCTACAGGAATCCGATCGGAAACGAAAGATTGAAGAAGCTGCGGCGTTGAAATGGGATAGGGATGCTAGTGCTGACGGTAAAGAGGCGTTTGTCCGTCATTTTCTGGAAGTTGGAATCAAGAAATTAGGAGAAGAAATTGCGGCGCGGCAACGCCAAATGGAATTGGCAAAAAGTGCTACCACACAACCGGAACCGACCGCTAAACCGACTGCGACTGTCAAAGGTATGCTGGGTTGGGTTTCTGCATTGGCCCAAAAACACTCCCAAGACGGATCTCCCGTCAGAGTTCGTGAAGGATTCGAAGGGGCCAAAGGAGTTGTCGAAAAAGCAAAAGCATTCTTCGGCGTTAATTCCATTCAGCATGTCGAATATCAAAAAATGGAAAACGATCTTCCAGCACAGCAGTGGAGCAAGGCTCCCGCAGCGCAAGAGATCGCTGAACGGTTAAGGATGCGTGGCCGACTTTCCCGTTCGGAGTTCTTAAATCTTCTCAAGATGTTGCATCAGGAGATCCAACCTGGGAGCGTGATGTCGTTCGAGCAATGGTTGGATAGTTTGACGTTTTCACAATGGCTGGCACTTCAAGATCGAATGGCCGCAAAGAGCCGTCAGCTCCACAAGCAGATAGAACATGGCCGCTATGCGCATGGTATCAAGGGACATATTAAACGGATATTTGAAATGGCCGTGGAAGAAACGGCAAAGACCAAGGCTCGGGTCGAGGCCCTGAAACAGACTGCCGCGAGGGGGGGAGGCATCGGCGCTTGGGTGCTTTATTTTATAAAAGTAGCTCATATTATGCTGCTCGTTTTTCCGCTCAGGGTGGGTTTAATCCTGCCGTTGCAGGACCTGGAACCGTGGTTGTGGGGACCGTTCCGTGTTCGCTTGGCCGAGCTGCTTTTTCATCGTAATCATTCCTTTATGTCGGTTCCCGAATTTGCAAAAGTTTTCTCGGAAAATGCCTTGGAGCTTTTCAGCTCTTCGGACAAGGGACCACAGACTGTTAGCGCCGCTCTTAAGGAAAAGGTCAACAGCTGGCAGGATTTCAAAAAGGCAATATCGTTGTTCTATGAGCGTTTGCTTACACACCCTTCCAAGGCCGTGCGAGTGTCTGCCCGGGTTATTTCCACGGGGTACTATTACATCCCCGGGGGATTTGTCGAGGTCCTGAATAACCGCATCTCGCTTGCTATTATCGGTAAATATGCCGGAGGAATTCTGGCTCCGCTGGTTCCCGGGGCTCTTGCAAAAGTGACGATTGGGAGTCTGCTGGCCGGAGGGTTTGGGCCCGCACTCCTCATTTTGGGGGTTGCCATCCTTGTGTTTTTTATCGTGAAAAAGATGTCAGGCGATTGGAAAAAAGCCGCGGTGAGCAGTGGGATCTTACTCGCCGTTTGTGGGGCCCTCTTCCTTATTACGGGTGTGAATGTCGCGGATTTTGTCATGCCGTTTGTGACTCGCCTGCCGTCTTTAATCACACACATACCGCTTATCGGTCCCGCGCTCACAGCTGTTTTTGGGTTTACAGTGTCAGCTGTTGTAAAGGAATTTGTCCGGAGTATCGGCGTGATGGGGGTTTTCCATACTTCGATCATGGTGCTTTTTATCACGATTCCGCGTGTTCTTCCGGGATATTTGAATATGCAGAGAGACCTTCGTTTAGCTGCCGAGGCAAAGCGGAGCGGCGTTCTTCATCAGTCCACAATCTCGTGGATCGAAGGGAACGTTGCGGATCAGATGAAAAAGACAGGCGAAAAAGAAGTGCCCGTCGGTCGTTATGGCCCGCTGGATTTTCCAGTTGTTTCACAAGCCGTTAGCGCACTTGTCGGAAAATATCTGCAGACAAAAGATCAGGCTAGCCGGCGCGAGGCATTAGCGAGGCTGGCGGAAGCTTACGATGATCTCAGGAAATTATCGGCTGTTATCAGGACCCAGATTAAAGGACAGGACCTGTCCATGAAGAGTCTGTTAAAGACTCTGGAAGGGATATTGACAGATGAAGGCGTAGGTCCTACTCCGGAGTCTGCTCCTATTCCGCAGTTCACAGGCCGCGATCAGCTTGTGATCATAAGGCGTGCCTGGAAGACGATGCTGACAGACCCGTATTTTTGGAAAAGATGTGCCAACCAATTCCGGGGCATGATCATGGTCGGAGTGGCCATTCAGGGTGTTGTGAATTGGAATGCCACGATTGATAGAGGTATAAGCTATGTGACCGGAACGGAATTTCACGGCTTTTGGCAGCTTGCTTCAGCAGTTGAACTTGGGAAAGGGGAAAGTATCATCCCGTTCGGTGGAGCGATGCACTGGGGCTCGGCACTTGTTGACTCTACAGAGTCAGCTCTCGGGGTCTCTATTTCTGACAGCATTTATCATGCGGAGAGTCAATTCCTGCATGCTGTCGGGATCCGTACGGAAATGGTGGAGTATGGCGCTCGTGGGCTCGGAATGGCGGACGTTCGATTCGTTATGGAGAGCGAAGATGCCTTAGGCCGGTATCGCGCCAAGAATTTGGATACCCAAGAGGCGGAAGCACAGCTTGCGAAGATTAAAAGTGGCGCTTTTAGCCATCTTCCTCGGGAAGGGCGTGATAACGAGAATTTCCGTTTCAACTTAAGCCTTCGGAATGCCGAAATTGCCCGGCAGATAGCTTCCGTTGCGGAAGAAGGGCCGGAAGGCCGGAATGCCAAACAGATCTTGGAGCCCAAGCTTAAGAAGCTCCAGGATCTTGCAAAACAGCCGGTTATTACATTCAAACCCCATGAACTAGAGAATGCTTTCATGGAGATAGGGAATATTATTCGTTTCGCCGAGATTGCAAAGAAAGTACGACAGGAGGCGGATCAGCGTTGGCCAGAGCCTAGCGTGGAAAAAGCAAAGTTTTTAGCCGCGGCTCAAGCGCAGATAAAATTGTCGTCCCAGGAACCGCTGGAGGTCGCGGCGAAAGTTTTGCCGGTAAGTGTGTCAGAAGCTCCGAAAGTCCAGGAAAAAGGATTGCTTGCCAGTGTATTGAAGTTTATTCCCAAGACGATGCCGGTGGCGACAATCGGTGTGTCGCAGAAAACCTGGCAATCATTTGGGAAAACAATGGCGAATAGCCTTGATTCCAATCGGGTTCCTAACGAAGTGGTGATGGCTGGAATGGGCGGGCCGGCCGCTATGCCTGGTATCTTTCAGCTTGCTAAAGGGGGAGGCGAACCGAGAATTTCCCCAGCCAATGCGGCAACCCGGCAAGTTTTTAAGGATATTAATGCTAGACGTCCGTACATTACAGACAGATATTGGCCGACTTTTCAGCCACAACCTTCTTATAAGCAAATCACTCCTATCCAAACAACACCTGAAGCTGTACCGCCGCTCAAGGCACCGTTTGACGAGCCGCTCAAGATGCCTGTTGTGAAGACGAATGTGGTACCGTCCGCAACAACGCCGATTTCGGTGACCAATGTGGTGCCGGGAAAGGTCATAGCACCAACGAACGCGCCGATGGAGCCGGCGGTTCCGACAATAGCTCCTGAAGTGCCTCTTTTAAAAGAAAAACCAATCATGCCAGTCTCTACTAATGCATCTATGATTAGCCAGAAATTAGCAGCGGTTTCTGCGGGTCTTATGAATTTCGGGGCAGGTGTCCTGGAATTTTTTTCACCCGCGTCAGCAATGGGGCATGGAGTTTCGCCGGCCAATGAGGCAACCCGGCAAGTTTTTAAGGATATTAATGCTAGACGTTCGTACATTACAGACCGATATTGGCCGTCTTTTCAGCCACAACCTTCTTATAAACAAATCACTCCTGTCCAAACAGCACCTGAAGCTGTACCGCCATTCAAGGCACCGTTTGTCGAACCTCTTAAGGTGCCCGCTGTTACGCCGGTGATTCCGACGAATCGTGAAATGGTGCCTGGTGTGAAGACGAACGTGGTGCCGTCTGCAACAACGCCGATTGAGGTGACCAATGTAGTGCCGGGGAAAGTCATAGCACCAACGAACGCACCGGTGAAGCCGGCTGTGACGCCGGAGGTGCCAGTAAAAACTCCTGCCATGCCGCTACCTTCTGAAAAAGCTCCAGGACCGAAAACCGATATTTTTGAAAAGAGACCCGTTTTGGTTGCGATGGCAGGCTCTTCTTTGCCTCTTGGAATTTTTGCGGTGGATCAGGCTGTTGGAAAACAACCTGCCGTGCTCACGAGGACTCCTGAAGCTTCCATCACAACTGTTGAGATGAGTGATCAGGTGAAAATGCGAGAGGAAATCGGATTTTTTATCGATGAACAATTGCCCGAGATTGAAGATCCGGTGATTCGTCAACAGGCGGCAGAACGGGCTGAAGAACTGGAAGCAAAGGTTCTTTCCGGAGAGATGAAGACTCTCCAGGAATACAATCTTGCGATCAATCAGATCGTGAACAAAGTCGCCAGTCTCCAAGCGGTCACTCAAGCGAAGCCTGCCGAAATTCCTTTGGCTGAGCAACCTGTGACCCGAAGTGTTCCTGCTGTGGAGTACGATCTTCGGGCGGCCCAAAAAACTTTCGCCGGTTCCCAAAGAAACCTGCTTGATTTTCTTAAAAAATCGGGTCGGCGCGATGCTTGGCAAGCGGCTTATGAACAAATCCAGGGCGGTGTTGTAAACGGTGATACTCGAGAAGATATCGTTCTCGGTTTCCGCCGGCTTTCTCGCGATGGTTCGGATTCTATACGAGCTGGTCTTTCAAAGATCCTGCGAAGTCAGGAGGATACGGAAGAGCTCAATCGCCGGATTGGTGACATGATTGCCGCTCAAAAGAATAAGGAAACTTTCCAAGCCGAAATGGGCGCGATTCCGGAGGCAATCCGTAAGCAGAACGCAGCCCTGACTGCAATGGATCAACGTCTTGCGGGTTTGAAGATATTGGGATTTAGACGGTTGCTTGAAGAACGCGCAAAACTGGATCCCGTATCTCCGGAGTTCATGGCTAAAAATGAAGCGATCAATGAATATCGCGAAGTTATTCTGAAGGCGATCCGGGATGGAAAAGACTCTGCTTTCCCGAAATCCAAACGGCCCCTTTTCTTTAACAGGGATAGACCGTGGAACAGCGCGTGGTCGAACAAGGCCGCACTGGAGGACAGGATTGCCTCCGGCGATGTCCGTGTCGGTCCCGCGTTTCGTGTTGAAATAGAGCGCTTGGCAACAGAAGCCGGAGTGATCGTGAAGCCCCAAGTGGCTGAGCCTACAGCTCCGGTTTCCGCAGAGCCAGAAAGCCCTATTGTACAACCAGCGGTCGCGGGGCCGGTTGCAGCCGCACCGGTCGTAACGGAAACGGGGAAGACGTCCGGTGTGGGGGCAGCCCTTGCTGTTGCCGGCGTCCCCGGCGCTGCTCTGGATACCGGAACAAACATTGTTGCGAGCGTATTGCCACCCACAGAGGCGGAGCTCACAACGTCCCTTCAGAACCTGAGAGAATTCTTCAAGAATACCGTACCGGTTGACAGTCCGTATGGCGACGAAATGAGCTTATATATGGATGAACTCGCCGGGAAGATGCGCCAAGATGGCTTGTCCTATCACGATGCCATCAAAATGGCGCAACAAAAACTCAAGGACATGGAGGGCGCTCCGGAAACACCAGTAGCGATGCCGCCCTCAACCTCCGAAGAACATGCAAAGAAACTCGCCCGAGACCTCGAGTTTTTTAGTATGACAAGTTTCGCGTTGGGGTTAGGGAGCGAAGTAGTTGTACAAGCGATCGAGGGAAATTTTAAAGCTCCGGCTGTCGGGGAAAAAGCTGGTCCGGTAAAACCGACTGAAGAAGTAACAACAGGGCGAGCGCCGGAAGCCCAGATCGCAATTGATCTTTGGGAACAGCTTAAAGATATGCAAGGTAAACTGATTGGGTTAAAAGGACAGGCACAGACCCTGGAGAAACAGGGCCGACAAGCCGACCCCAAGGCCCGGAAGGATCTTGAAAGTAAGATGGCGGAACTTGAGGACAAGATCAAGGCCGCTCGGAAAGAAACGAAGGCGGCGGTAGAAAAATCGCAGAAGAAAATGCGCACTAAACTTGCTTCCGAAAACAGGGAAATCGAAAAGTTGCAGGCGGAAATCGCCCGTGAAAAGGCAAAAGAGAAGGGTGTGGATACGAACCTTGGGGATCTCACCAAAAAACTGGCCGAACACGCCAGAAACACCCAGCTGATCTATCAGAGTTATTCGACTGTTGTTCGTCCCGAACCTGTCAAGGGGAATGTGCAAGACTGGTTTCGTGCGGCGAAGGGCCAGAGTCATGCGGTGAAGCAGGCCGAGTTCGACAGGGACATAGCGAATACGATCTATGAAGGCTGGTCTTTGCGACACCGGCTGTTTACCGCGGATTTGGATCTCTCACTGAATTTGCTGCCGCGCGAGCTTGCTGTCTATCAAAATGATCCGACCACACTTTTAGGCAACGACGTGAATTCTCCGCTTGCTTGGACGTCAGATGGTCAATTGGCCATTCCGTGGTACCAAGGGGACGAAAGTACCCGGACTTATACCTACACTTATGAGGAATATGTGCAAATCGGGACCGATTCCGCAGGAAACCCGATTTATGCGATCAAAACCGGTACAAGATCCGCTGTAAATCCTGCTGCGCCGCCGCCGAGTACGCCTGCCTCCCAAAAGGATGTTGATAAGCTCTATGGTAAAACCTATGAGGAAGATTCGCGTTATTCAAGGGTCGGTTACTGGCGCGTGGGTTTAAATGTGATCATTGATAACGGAGGAATTCCCCAGACGGTCGGAAACGCTTCAGAAAATATGCGTGATGCGGCTTCGAGCCAGAAAATCTTTGCGAGTTTCGGTCTTAAACCCATGGATCTTCAGGAATTGAGCGAGGGTGCAGGCGAAGAGGCTAAGGTGGGTAACAAAACAGGTCCTCACATCTTGTGCATCGGATTTATGTCCTATCATTCGGCTCGCTACAATAATCCTTTGAACACCGAGGAACCAGATCTAAAAAATGTTTACAACGGTGCGACGCTTTCCCAGATTATGGATTCATTCGCCGAAATGCAGAGAGAGGTCGAGAAACGGCTGAAACGGCCCATCAATTTTACCAATCCGAATGATACGGCGCTTGTGAGTTATTTTGCCCGCCTCCAGTGCTATGACCCGAAAATGGCGCGGGAGGCGCTGAACGAGCGGGACTGGAATGCGAAATTGACTTTGCGTCTTGAGCTTATCAACCTGTTCCGGAGTCGCCAGCGGAGGATCTCGGAGGCGGGTGCAAAACGCGCTCAAGCCCAGCTGGATATCACCAAGGACGATACCGCTGACGCCCTCATGCAAAAATTCTTCAAAGTCGCCGAACTCAACGATAACCTTCGGGCGACCAATGACCGGATTATAAGGCTCGAGGCACTTCTCAGACTCCAGCGGCGGATGCCGGGACAAGCTGTGGGAACTCTTACCCAGAACCAGATCGAGGATGAGATTCTCAAGGCTCGCAACAGTCTCATTATTCTGAATACCGACCGGGACCAGACAGCTGCGGACATCGTCCGGACATCTGGTTTTGGGACCGACGTTGCCATGAACGTTCCGTGGGATCAGATCACGCTACCGTCAATCGCCGATGTGTTCATGAGCGAAGGAATGCCTAACGAGCGCATCCGTCACTCCATGTCGTTCGGGATTGCCGAAGTGGAATTGAAGATGGCGGAACGGGCCACGTGGGGCGGCCTGAATGCGACCTTGGCGGTACCGCAGGTCACTTGGGATATCTTGCGCAGCGCCGGTATCTGGAGTCTCGGAGACATTGTGACGATCGATTTGATTCGCGCGGATCTTACCTGGCAGATCTCAGCTTTGCACGACCAGAAAGTGAAAGATGCTGAGATCGAATCCGAAGCCGAAAAGTTTGCAACAAGGATTCGGACACTCTATGAGAACCGGCTTCTTATCCGGCAGGCGATCCCGGCCCAAAAAACTTTTCTGGAACGACTCAAGAGCGCCTATGCGACCCAGCAGGCCGTGGTCGAATCGATAAAAAGTGATCCGAACCGGGGTTTTCTGCGCGATCTAAGCCTCGCCCAAGCCTACGTTAATCTTGACGGATTGGAAAAGGATGTCCACGGGGCTGAAATGGCCTTAATGATCCTTGAACAGCGGGAACGGGAATATACAAGTCTGGACGAGACGGTGCAGAAGACTATCGAAAAGTTCAAGAAGGAACATGGCACAGCAGGGAAGGCCAAGGTCGTTGAAGACAAGATTGAGGCCATGCGTGAGAACGTGCAGAACGGTTGGCTCTCAACGCAAGGTTCTGCCATAAGTGTTGAGGCCGATGTGCAGAAAGGGTTCTGGATGGCGGACCACTTTGCTGACAATGTTGATCCCGCTCAAAAAAGGGCAAATAAAGAAAGAATATTGAGATCGGTCCAGGCCCAGAGGAATGCCGAGGTGGAAAGTTTGGTTGCTGTGGGTATGATGAGATATGATGTCCTGAATTCTTTTTTCGCCTCTGCTGGATTTGCTATGGGGACGGGTTACACCGACCGTAACGGAAAAGACGTAACACAGATTGAACCCGGATTTCGTTTTCTCAGTGCAAACGCTTGGTTTCGCGCGACACTGGCCGCGGCCCCAGGATCCGGGATACGCGCGGCGCAACGCCAATCTGCTAAAGCTAGTACCGATAAGTATCGCGGTCGCGAGCGCGCGGTCGATGGCGAAAATCTTGCCGGCTGGATCAACAATATCAAGCGTGGAGCCGAACTGGTGCGTCTGATCGAGCAGGAGTTGAGAGTTCGAGAAGTGGAATACCAGAAGGCGGTCAAGTTGGCCAATGACGCACTGGCCCTCACGACGTCTTCACAAGAGTTTACAGAAAAAATGGAACTGTCTGCAGAACAGCGGTATCCATGGGCCGACCTGGCAAGGATTAAGAGCGCGGAGGCAAACGTGGAACAGGCAAGGGCCAAATGGGATGCGGCCCGGACAAACCTTGCAGATGTCACGGTCCGGTTCATGATGTTTGGGTTCGGGAAGAATGTCGACCTGAAACAGATCATTCAGGGAGAGACCGCAAGCGATAAAGTGGTCCAGGCGGAAGCCAAATCCAAGGAAACCTCAATAGCACTGGAGACTTCTGTTGCGACGTTGCTTGGTGAAAAAAACAAAGTGCTTCTTCCCAAAATTGTGAGCCGAATCGAAAGTCTCATCGCCCTCGACCGGAATGTGGATGAGATCGTCCGGGTGCCTAGAGACGCAGGGGTCCGCTTCAGCCGTGAAGATCTCAAAATGATAAAAACACAGGTTCAGGCAAGGATCGATGCGAAAAAAGCGGAAGAAGCAGCCCGTGATGCTGTGTCCGGGCTCGTTACGTCGCCTTTTTCCAGGATTACAGACCCTAATGATCGCATTACCCAAAATGGTCTCGAAGATATCCGGGCGTTTGGCCCGAAGTTCCTGGATCTTCGCGTCGGGATTAAGAAGGTTCGGGAAGATCTTAAGCCCTGGATCGGCAAAATGTCCAAAACTGAAAAAGAGCAGGCGGAAAAACTCGATAAGCTGAATGAACGAATTGCTCGCCTGCAGGACGATCTGAAGATCATCATCGATGGGGTGGAAGGTCGTAGAACACTTTCTGATGCGGAACGCCTGACAAAACTTTCAATGCTTTTCAGGAACTATCTTCATGTTGTGAATGACCACCGCACGGTGCTCGGGACCCTGGCGCATGAGATCGACGCGATCGACAAAAAAGCGAGAGACGGATCGTTGCGGGCTGATCAGGTCAAGGACCGAGTCAGTATTATTGTGACCTATCTCCGGCAACAGGATCAGTTAAAGAAAGAGTTCAGCGCGATCAATGAACAAATCAACAAGGTCTCAAAGATCAGTGCTATCGAAGAGATTCTCCGCAAACAGGATCTGATCCAGTTGAATTGTGAAAAAGCCTTGAACCTTGTCCTTTCAAAATGGCGGACCGGGATTTCAGTGGGTTACAGTGCAGGTTTCGATAAATATGGAATAAATGGCCAGATAATTCCGGTCGCGCCAGTTCTCGACATACTAAAATGGGGAGCCGATCAGGTACTTGACCGGGGGATTCCGTTTTTCGGGATTGGTGATTTCCTGTCCCATTTTGTTGGGGCGGATCGGACCGCTGTAGAAAATGAGATCCAACGTCTCATGAGCGATATCCAGGGCGACCTTATTTTGGCGAAAGTCACCCTGAACAGTCTTGACCGGATGGCAAGCGATGAGTCCGAAAGGATAGGGAACCTTAACGAACAGTTGACCGGGCTCAAATCCGGGCTTGCTGTGGCCGTGACGTCCTGGATGGGCCATCGCGCAGCGGTCATCTCGGGATCGGATATCGGGCGTATTAATGCCATCACGGACGATTGGGATACGGCTAAAACAGAGCGGGAATTCGGCGAGTTTCTGGAACTCCGGGTAAAAACGGAGCACGTCAAAGCAAATATCCGCGATAAATGGAACCGCCTCCGGTCCAGCGGTGTTTTTCTCCCTTTAAAAGAGACGAAAATAGATACTGCTGACTCGATAAAAGATGAATTCACGACAGGAAGGGGGACCCGGGCTGGAAGGGTAAGCGATAAGGAAAAAATGGGACGGGGTGAGGAGTCCCTGGAAGCGCTCGCGAAGAGATCGTCGCAGGCCCAGATCGCCGAACTTGAGGCCAAGCTTGCGTATTTGGAAGCTCAGGTCGCGGATCGTGGCCAGTCGGCCGTTTATTCGGACAGTTTTATGCCGGATGATCCGCTTATTGCACCGTTCGCATATCCACTGGTGTATGAAACCGGGGTCGATACGTACGATGAGAACGGTGAATGGAAGGATCGTGAAGCAGACCAGTCTTCCATGGAACCTGCGCGTGTTTTAAACACAACCACGGATTTAGGACAGCTTGTCTTCAATTTTTCGGGTCGTGCTTACCGTGCCCGGGCGCGAAAAGCCGATGCAAAAGTCGATGACGTTGTCAGGACTCGGGTTGAGGCCATCGCCAGAGCGGACCATGATTTTCAATCCCAAGTGGCGGTGATCGAGCGATTGGAACGCCAACGTAAGGAAATGACCGTTGAGATTATTACCGGAATCCGGAACAGAGGTTCAATTTTCTGGGCTTCCCGGAATGAGCAGAATGAGGCGGAAGGCGAAGCTTTCGCAGCCGCAGTTTCCTATATGGAAGCCCGCAATGTTTTGTATGAGGCCCGCCAGAGACTTTACGATGAGACAGGTTTCCGGATTGAGCGGTTACCCAGCGGACTTGGAATAGTTCCCGAAGGCTCTCCAGCCATGCCCTTTGATTTGGGGGAGCTTACCAAGGCGCTCCAGACTCAGGGCGGGAGCGAAGGCCTCTTGGCAAGGATGCAAGTGGCGGGCATGAGAAATTCGAAATCTGCGCAGCCCGAGAACGAGCTGATAGCTATTCAGCAGACAAGAAAGGCCATTCACAGTAAACAATACACGAGTGTCTGGTCCAGGGTGGGAGCTGACAATGGAGGCTTTCGCGCCGAGATCAGTTATAACATAAGGCTTGCGGGCGGGGATTATGGCGTCAACAAGGAAGTGAATAAACTCCAGCAGGCGAAAGTTGGGGATCAGATCACGGAAGCGGGACAAGCCCTTCTTTGGGAAATGGATAAAAATCTGCGTTTGCTCGAAAGTTCGAATGAACAGCTTAAGAACGCAGATTTAAGATTCCGGAGTCTCCTTATGGGGAAGACGGAAGCTATTCATGGTACTGCTATCAATGCTATTAGTGGGGATATCGGACTCGGTTATGTCCGTCGCCTGACGGAAGCGTTTTTTGCCGTGATCTCGACCGAGCGGGCGCACAACATGAACTGGATGAACTACGCCTTGTTCTGTCAGCGGAATAATATTGACCCGAAGATCTTCGGGGGGATCCAACTCGAGGCACAGGCTGAGGTCCAACTGACGAATGCAGAAAAAGTGGTGAGGACGAATGATTTTGACAAGGCCAAGACGGCGCTTTTCGATCGCTACCAGGTCCCGGCAGAGCAAAGGCAGACTTTTGTGGACCGGTGGCTCGGTCGCGAAGGTGCTTCCTCTGAAGTTTTTAAGGATTATGTCCAGGGGAAAATTGATCTTAAAGATGTTTTAGAGGAATTTGAGAAATTCATCAATGATTCCTGGAAGAAACCTGAAATCGTGGATCTCCAGACCCTTGACATCGACAAATTCAATTATATCCGGCCGGTTATCACACAAACACCAGAGCGTACGGAGTTTGAACCGATGGCCGTGGATCTGCTGAAGGCTTTAGGCATAGACGTGATCGCTGCTGCTGGGGAAGCATCCAAACAAAAAATAGAAATCACGAAGATAAACAATGAACTTGCTGTAGCCCAGGCTTCTTACAAGGAAATTTCGCAGCGGGTGGCTGATTCAAAAAAAGCTTTTGACCAGGCATTCGCATTGAAGTTATCGGAAAGATTGGGTGCCAAGTTTTTGGGGTTTGATATCAGAGGGCCGGGTTGGCTGCTATCTGTGATCGAGTGGCGGGAAGGCTTGAAGGAAAGCATGGTGCGATGGGCTGTAACGAAAACAGGATGGCATTGGCTTGAAGGGCTCAAAAAATGGGATCTTGTTCGATTCAAAAACGCCACTGAAGAAGGAGGATCTCAGAATGCTCGTGAAAAAGCGGAACAGGAACTAGTAAAACTCCAAAATGAACAGGCGTCCGCGAAGCAAAAAATGAAGAATGCACAGGAGGCCCGAAAGAATGTTCGCGAGAGGGTGAAGGCTCTGCAGGAGATCGAGGCTCTTAGGGTTCTAATGCCCAAGATCCTCGGCGCGAACGCAGATGTCGCCAACCTGACGAAAACACTCGGGATCAAGGGGATCCAGACCCGGTGGCTCAAACCCTTGATTACCCTTGCTCAATATGACCGTGAACACGGTCTCGTTAAGGCCCTTTTTGGCGATGACTCCCAGCTTCAGGCTTTCTGGGAACAGGATCTGAGTACGGCCTTTTTGGCGGATTCGGAAACAACGGACCGGCTGAAGGCGGCGGGAATCAATTTGCGGCACCTCGGTGTTTTGAATTTTGTCGCACGGCATGTGGACTGGGCTCTGGAGAATCCCGAATTTCGCACAAGAGCTAAAGTCCGGGGCCCTGACGGGAAGATTCATACGATCAATGATTCTGAAGACCCGGCCCAGGCTGTGACCCAGTGGTTCATGGAACTTTTAACGTCACTGCCGAAGGCGCGCGAGCTTCTCCAAAAAAACTATCGCGCTTTTTCACCTTCAGCGCTGGAAGGGATACCGGACGAAACAATCCGGCGTAAAATGAGGCAGGGGATACCGCTCAATATGAACAGCCCGGATGAAGCCGGCATGATTTGGGGATTTGCCTACGATGCCAAACTACGCGGGCTGGATCTTACTGAGAAGGATATTTTAAATCGGAAAATTACTCAGGAGGTGGATCTCGACGGTGACAGAAAACCGGAGTTTATATCCCAGAGCATTTATGCCAATGTCCTCGAAAAGAGCTTTCCGGATTATTCGCTCAACAAACGTTGGCGTCCCGTCCACGATCTGCGCATAGATGCCGATGCGCGACACCGAGGTCTGGACAGATCGGCGCGTTTCCGCACGATTTCTGAAGGTACTCTTGATCGGGAGGGAAACGTGGTGCTCAAACAGATCCCGCAGGACAAAACAGTTGAACAGGCACGCACTCGTGCGACCCAGGCGGGTCTCCGCCAGTCCGGTGTCATTGCTCCAGAGTACGATGCGGCCACGGCCAAGTTGGAAAAACACCGGTGGGTCACGGAAAAGAAGGAACAGGGTCAAACGCTTACAGATGAAGAAGAACAGATGATCCTGTCTCAGGAGGAGGAAGCGAAGCTTGATGAGATCGTCATGCGTGTGGACCGTGTCGCGTACGTGGTTTTGAAATTCCAAACGCTTATGGTGCAGAGCATCCCCGAGTCTCAGGAAGGTTTTAAAGCGATCGAAGCCTTGATTCAAAGCACTCAGCTTAAACTGGACAGGGAGCGAGGGGTTCAGTTAACGTCTGAAGATGAAAAGAAGATCCTTTCCGTCAAGGCCGAAGAGGAATTCCGCGCGAAGCTTTTGAACGACTCGTTCTTGAATTCCCCGGCCGCCCGTCCCGCGCGTGAGGCACTGACCCGCCTCATGCAATTAAAAGAGGAGCTTAGCGCCTCGGACATACTTGATTACTACGAGATCATCCTGACCTCCATGACTGATGTCCGTGAAGGCATCCGCGCCGGCCGTGCCATGGGACTCCTGAACATGTTTCTGTACGGCTCCGGATACGGGACGGACATTGAGCGGGAAGATTGGATTAAGAGGCCGTTAGACATGCGACTCAAGGAAATGATGGCCAGTCTTGAAGTGACGTTCAACCTCAGCCGCAGCTTGCAGGCCCTCTCGGATGAGACTTCTTGGACAGGGAAAAGTGACCTGTATAATTTGGTCGGAGATGAAAAAGGAGACATATTTGGTTTGTTGCTCGCTATCGGGATGAGGCTGAGTCAGGGCCAAGACCCGGCTTTCAAAGGTATTTTAAATAATAATGGCTCGGTTGCAGACGAAGGCAAAGCGTGGACGCTTTTTTATGTGCTTCTGCCCGATACCGGCGCTGAAAGCGGCGCTAGGATGATCGACCAGTATTTGCGCGATACCGATGAGACCGGCGAATATGGCGTCAAAAATGTTCGTTCCCGGACCGGTGATGTTATGTCCATGGCCCGTGTGCTGACGCTAAAGCTTGCTGAGGAAGGTTTTGCCCCGGAAGGGTCGCATTCCAGCACGATAAGTCCCTCCGGTATTCTTGATGGAGCTAACGAAATCCTGAGCCGGAGACTCGAAATATATCGCGCAAGCAGAAAAGAAGGTATTGCGCTGGATATCCCCAGGGACGATCTTGATGCTGAGGATCTGGCAATCCAGGAGTTGCGCAAGGTCGTTGCGCCCGACCAGGATTCGCTGGAGTTTACAAAAGCATTTGCAACACCGTATTACACTTGGGTAAAGACCTTTCTTGATTCCAAAGCAGTGGTCGGGGAAATGTGGATCGAACGGCTTCAGGGTTATAAAAACCATCCGGAAACGATGCCCAAATGGATGGGACCGACAGAACGTGACAGAATGCTGAATTTCATCCAAAAAGATCTTCAAAACGAAAAGAGTTCAATCCAGGCCGCCAAGGCATGGGTTACTCAGCAGGTGCTATGGGGTTTCGCCAGGCCGGATAAAATGGAATCTACGAAAAAGACAATTATGGACCGCGTTCAGTATGAAATGTATCTTCAGGCGGCTAACATGCTTTATCACGTTTCTGAAGGGGATTTTGATGTTCCGATTTTACGTAACGGTTTAAGTCAAAAATCCGAAAAAAATGTCGCGAATACCCTTGTGCGCGCGGTTTTAAAAGAAGTAACTGGAAAAGAGATCAGCGAGGAAGTGCTGAAGAACATAACGGAAGCGCAGTTTGTGGAAGTCTTTAACCGGATCCTCGCGATGCCTGATTTTTTCAGTCGCGTGGCCAAACAAATCGATGTCTCCAGACTTTCCGAAGATATCAGGAATATCCTGGAAAAAGCAGAGACCGCTGAAGAAACCCTTAGCGACGTAGAAATCAGGTCGCTCAACCGGGCATTGTTGGAGCAGCTATACGCCCAAGCCATCAAGGCGAGGCGTATTTCTGCTCCCTTTGATTTTGTTGTATCGGGCTGGCCCCAGGTGCTTAGTGATGGGAAATTAGCAGCTTTTTCGCGTGTGGTTCTTCTCAGAGGAAAATTAAATCCCAACGAGGCAGGACCGGTTCTTGAGAACTATGCGAACCTTTTGAGAACGGACGGATTAGAATCCGCGGCTTTGGCGGGGCGTGAAATCCCCGGAAATCCCTATGCTCCTTTTGTGAAGGACAGGGTTGAGGCGACCGTTCGCTGGCTTAATAGGCTCGGTCCCATCAAACACAAGAATTGGAAATCGGTGGATGAGGCCTGGGTCAGGGCGAATCACAAGGGCTGGGCCTCGGAAAAAATCTTTGGACAACTCTCAAGAATACTTGAAGGGCAATCTTGGGGCCAGGGATATCTTCCCGATAGCCCGGACGGGGTCCCTCGTTACCTTTACGATCTTATCGAGGATGCGGCGCTGATGGACGCTGTGATTTTTGTGATCCATGGAGAATTCATTTCTAACGAAACGTTGACCTCGCTTGTACGGACCGAGCGTGGCGGATTCCCCAAAATCCCGCTTGCGGGGAAGGCGGTCGTAAATCTTTCATGGATCAATCAGTTCCGCAATTACATGTTAAACCGTTTTTCCAACAGTGACCTTATAGAGAACCCCGAAAGTGGTTCCTGGAATTTTCTTCTGAATAAGTATTCGTCCCAACAGTTCCACGATATTGATATCCGGCCTTTGGGTAACTATACGGATAAAAACGGTCATCAATACGATCTGGATGATATCCGGAAGATCCGTGCCGGATACCGGTCGGTCTACAGGACCAACATCGGCGATGAAAACCTGGAGGATCCTCGCTGTAAAGAGCCTCTTCATACACTATGGTTCAGTGACAAGCTGGGAAAACTGGAAGAAAAACTAGCCAATGCAGGAGTGCCCGGAGAAGACATCGTCGCTGCAAGGGATTCATTCATGATTGCGATGCAGGAAGGCAGAGCTGTTTTTATGCGAGCGGTTTACGGCTCCTCCTCGGATTTATCCATCCTGCGTGACCGCACGGCGGCTTCGAAACCTATGAGGGCTTTTTTGGACAACTGGGCGGAATGGCTGATCGTGAATTACAAGACCCAAATGGAACGCGAAAAAGCAGAATTGAATGGTGAGCGCCGGAATTTCGAATATGAGATTCAGAGCCGCCGAGAGCTGATCGACGCCCAGAGGAAAAACCGGTTGAAAAAGATAACGGCCAAATTCAATGAAGGGAATGTCGCTTACAAGGATATATTGCTCAACGCCTTCGGGGAACTCAGTAATGTCCTCAAAAAGTTGAATGCCACAGAACCGGCCTTGCGTCAGTTCCCCTTGAAGTTTAGCAATCAGGACTTGTTGTTATCGGCCGGAGAAATACTTCACACGGGTTATTCGCCGGAAGAAACACTTCTTGTTCACGGCTATATCCTGCCCGAAGTTTGCGTGAGTGAAGGATTGTCCCGGGATACCAACGTGGACGCGCTGGATGACGTGAACCTTATGTACAGGATCAAGCACCGTGCGAGAGAGATTCTCGACAGGGCTGAAGCTACGAGGCCTGACCATCTGGTCGAAGGGATTGTGGAACAATTAGTATTTTTTCAAGAAGTCCACGAACGCGAGATCTTGCTGAAAAAACAATTTGCCAGCGTTGCCGCAAGTGCCGGAAGACGCCTTTACCCGGGTGAGGGAGTGGATAGTAAAAATGTTATGTATGAAAGCCGGAAAGCTTTTGATGATGAGATGCAGAGGATCGCGGAAAATAGCGCGAACCGCCTTATTCCCCAACGCTTTCTCGAAGATTGGCTGAAGCTGGCCGAGACGATGGTCCTGCAGGTCAAAGCCGCAGGCAACAAAGAGGCCGATCTGCGCACAATTCTATACGGCGCCGACAGCCTTCTTAAAGTGGGATTGGCGGCCCAACCTCAACCCCGGGTTTGGAACGACCGGGAAATCGAAGCCGTGTTCAATGATACGGTGGGCTGGATTTTCGATCAGTCCGCTCAGAAGGATTCCATTGACCTTTTTCGTCTCGTTCCCCAAGTTAATGGCGTCCCGATTACCGGAGAGAAAACAGCCTTGTACTCGCGTCAGGCCTATGAATCGCGGCTGACCCGCGAACGTAAAATTCGTGAGAGATGGACACAGCAACCCGGCTTGCGGGAAAAGATGCGTACCCAGGCATTGGACCGGATTAAGGATCTGGCTCGTTATGGAGCGATCACGCCACTGGATCTTTATGAATTGATGAATCTGACCCGCACCCAGTATCAGGAGATCTTGGACCAGGCCTATCAGGCCGCGCAGAAAAAAGTAGCAAGCAAGGATCTGCCCAAACCGCATGATGTTCCGCCACTGACAGTTTTAATGACCATGGACCTTCAAAATCCGGACAAAGTCAGGCGTATCGGTTTTGTGGACATCCTTTTCCCGGAAATGGCCGGCAAGGACTTTTTGCGGATCGACGCTCAAACCGGTGGGCAGATCGCCGCCGTTGCCAGGCGCACTGACGAGCAGTTTGCGGATCACTACAGTTCGGTCCCGGACTCGGACCGCTCATGGCTTTCTAAGCGGCTCACTTTCGATCACAAATGGCTTAATGCCTCGCAATCGAAATGGATTACTTTCAATACGGACAAGAACAGGAATCCTTTTCTCAACAATATCGCTGTCCCCGCATTTTTGCTGGCAGGCCTTATATTCTTATTTAGGATCATCAATTTCCTGTTTTTTAAAACGATTCCTTACGCACGCCGGATCGGTTCCCGATGGACGGAAACGACGCCCCCGCCTTCGCCGGAAAGCCTTGTAACTCCGCCGCAGGGATCTTCTTCTTCCGCGGGGACCGGAAAAGAGGTTGCCGGGAGCGAAGGCCCAAGGTCCGAAGTTCGCGAACAACCCTCTGCCGAAGTGAACTTGACACCGGAGCAACTCCGACAACAAATCATGGCGACCCGGATCGCCCATGTGCGTATCGCTCTTTTTAAGTTTCTCGTGAATTTTACCGCCATTTTCATGATCTTTTGGACATTAGCGTGCCTTTCGCCGTTTTCCGTCGCGTCGTCCGCCATCTTTTTGATCCTTTACGCCAAGTACCATCGCCGTCTGTATTCCCAATGGGCCTACAATCCCATCGCCTATTTGACCGGGAGTCTTAAATATTCCTTACCACTTCTTGGTATGGGTGGGATCGTGGCACTTATCAGCGACCTTGTCGTCAAAACAGCTATATGGCCGACCATCGTCTGGTTTTTCGCCGCGCACCCCGTATTCCTTGTTGTGCTGGCTGCTTGGGCGCTGATGGCCATACTCATGCTCCCCAGGATTGACAAGTCTCCGGGGGTTATGAATTACGTGCCGGATAAGGAGGAGCAGAAATTATTCGATGATGCGCGAGCTGCGAACATCATGGTGGAACTCGACGCGATCCGGGAGATCGGGGAGGAGAGTGAGGCTGGCGAAGCGCGGATACAGGCACTGCAGACCCGACTCGATGCTGAGAGAAAACGAGGTGATGCCAAGGCCGAGGGACATATCCCGAGGGACAAAAAGACTGTGATGCTCCAGGTTTCGCGGGTCGTCTATGATGAGCTTGATGAGGTGGTGGATGTGACGGCGCGTCAGCTTATCGCCAATAACCTCTCGTCATCAAGGTCCATTCTCCTGGTGAATGGTCCGGAAATCGGCGCTTGGTATGTCAAGAAACAATTAGCGCGAGATGGGGTTTCGTCGAACTCAGACGAAGGGAAGAAAATTTTGGCGGCGGAAGGTGGCAGAAGCGTTGACGAGATCGAAAGCAAAGAAGACGCAAAAGCCGGAAAAGCAAAATTTAAATATACTTCGGAAGAAGTCATGAGAAAAGTGAGAGACCGCCTCGAACTTTATTGGAAAGTTTTGGGTTATACCGATGAAAACGGTGTGCAACACCGCGGCGTTGAAAGGCTCCAGGTCTGGTACAGGGGAGGCGGGCGGAAGCCGGTTCCGAACATCCTGATTCTCGGAGCGCTGTTTGGCTGGGGCGAGGATGGCTTGCTGGGACGTCTCCTCGGCCAGATCTCAAGCAGAGGGAAGGACCTAAGCAATCTTTATTGGGATTTCAAGATCTTTGGCCGCCGGATCCTTTTAGGACCGAGCTTCATCATTGATGAGATTGAAAAAGAAGACAAAAGCATTCTGAGAATAAGTCTCTTCTTTGACGGAGCGAACAAGCCGTTCATTCTGGCTGTCGCGACGCCCGACAACGATACCGGGTTTAAAGCATATGATGACAATGTGCGTAACGATCCTGAGCTTATGGGACAGTATCTTCCGAAAGACAACGGAGACGGAACTTTTGAGCACCAGGTGTTGCACACGACGACCCAGGACAGCGGCACCACGTGACCTCCG
>Ga0265297_10002120_pt1 | contig 42041 bp, 42 predicted proteins | sample Munlanlwell13791_FD_192502 | JGI IMG/M metagenome (GOLD analysis project Ga0265297, IMG submission 192502) | Leachate microbial communities from a municipal landfill in Southern Ontario, Canada - Leachate well 137-91 | ecosystem: Engineered > Solid waste > Landfill > Unclassified | place... | reverse complement strand
TGACTTAAATTTGGTATTAGGTGAATTCGATGATTTGCATTCTGAAGCGACTATTATGGAAAATTTCGATAAAATTCATGAGCGATTACACACAATAAAAAAACTATTACGAGAAAGCGGTACTTTAGATAATCTTTATGAAGTCTATAGCCATTTCAGCACTCTTACGGAGATGACTGGTGAATTTCGAGCCGATATGGATAAAACTCGAGATTTCTATTATGAACTTGATGATTTAGAAAAAACTATCACTAAACGTCTTGACTCAATGAACTATGATCCACAAGATTTAAATCGAATTTCCGAACGATTGAGTACTTTAGAAAACATAGTAAAGAAGTATCATAAATCGATTCCGGATTTAATTGAATATCAAGAACAACTCACTCGTTGGATTGACCAAACCGATAATTATGAAGTTCATCTGCAATCGGCCGTCACTGAACTGACGGAAGTATATAACAAAACACTAGAGGCGGCAAATGATATTTCCGCCATCCGCAGTCAAATCACAAATCGAATTGAAAAGGAATTGAGTCCGGTTTTTGTCGATTTAGCTTTACCACAAACGCAATTTAAGATTATCATTAACTCAAAAACACCCTGTAACATATTTGACAATTTGGCATTTCTCGATAATGGTATTGACCAAGTAGAGTTTATGATATCTACTAATGTAGGGGAACCATTAAAGCCTTTATCGAAAACTGTTTCCGGAGGAGAAATGAGTCGCATTATGTTAGCATTTAAAACCATTTTTATCCGTAGTCAAAAATTAGAAACGATGATTTTTGACGAAATCGACACTGGCATCAGTGGTTTGGTTGCTCGTCAAATTGCTAGAAAGATTAAGGCAATATCTACATCTTGTCAGGTGATATCGATTAGTCACATTCCCCAAGTTGTTGCCATCGCGTCAACACATTTAAAAGTATGGAAGCAAGATGATCAGAAACGAACCACTGCATTTGTGAAAGAGTTAACCTATGAAGAGCGAATTCAAGATCTCTCCGAGATGATATCTGGAGACCGAGTCACCGATGTTGGCAGGCAAAGTGCAAAAGAATTATTATTAGGTGAATAAAAAAAAGGAATATACCTTCGTTTTTGAGGGTATATTCCTTTTTGATATCGAGAAAAACTAATTTATCAAAACTTGAATCATTCCGTATATGGCGGCGATGAGTAAACCAAGAAACATCCCGACAGCTAAAATAACAATCAAGACTTTTCCGAATTTGCCTTTTGTCGGATTGTATGATTTATATTCTTGTTCAACCACAACTGGTTTTGGTCTTTTTCGGCTTTCCGGCATAATGTTCACCTCATGAAATTAATGACTTCATTTATTATAATCTACTTGGATGAAAAAATAAAGTTTTTTTGGCAAAAATTAAAAAAATGCGTTTTTTAGGGATTAATTAGTAATTTTCTAACACGCTAATGACTTTCGCAGTGACTTCAGTTGGTGTGGAAGCTCCACTTGTAACCGAAACTGTCTTAACTCCTTTGAGAAGTTCTGGTTTTAAATCATCCGAAGAAGCAATCCTGACGGTTTTAACATGCGTATACTGACGACTTAATTTGACAAGATTAATGGTATTATTGCTATGGATATCGCCGACAACAAGACACAAGTCTACATCATGGTTTTGATTGATGACGGCTTCTTGACGGATTCGGGTTGAATTACATATTTCTTCAGAAATAATTGCATATGGATATTGTTGTTTGATTACTTTGATAATCGGTTCTATCTCGCGAATAGAAAACGTGGTTTGATTTGTGACAAATATCGGTTTAACGGTTTTTTCTAATAAACGTGCATCTCTTTCGCTCTCGATTAAAATAATGTTTTTATCAATGGAGAGAACACCCTCGGTCTCAGGATGGTTTTCCTTACCGATATAGATAATTTGATAACCCGAAGCAAGATAGTTCTTAATCAAATTATGCGTTTTGTAAACATCTTTGCATGTAGCATCTACATATGTCAAACCTTTATCAAGAATTTTTTCTATCACTACATCACCGACTCCATGCGCTGTGATGATAACTGTGCCTTGATGGATACTATCGAGCATTTGTAATCGAGTTTTATTGATTTGATCAATGACAATAATCCCCTTAGTTTTGAAGTAATCGACAACAAATTGATTATGGACAATCATCCCAAGCAAATAAAGCGGTCGCGGATAACTCGGATCGGAAAGAACCTTATTTACAGAATTAATGGCATTTACAACACCAGGACAATATCCTCGTGGTGTTATCGGAATGACTTTCACTGGTCTTCACCTTTTCTTTTACTTTATCTACATTCTATTATATAATATATATGCCAATTATCGGCATTAATTTAGATATTTACGAAAGTTTGAGGAATATATGGTAAATTATAAGCATTACATTGTATCGGCTTTAGAAGCATTGAAGTTTATCGATTTGACTGAAGTTCAACAGAAAGTCATTCCTAATATTTTAGAAGGTAAAGACTTGATGGTAACATCGGAAACCGGATCGGGAAAAACACATGCTTTTTTGATTCCGATATTTCAAAGTCTAGATGAAAACAATCATTCTCTTCAATACTTAATCAGTTCACCAACTCGGGAACTGGCTAAGCAGATTTTTGTGTTTGCCCGCCAGATGGCAGATTTTTCGCCAACACCGATCGATATTCGACTTTTTATTGGTGGTTCTGATCGGCCCGCCGAAATCAGTCGTTTAAAAAAGAGTCAGCCTCAGATTGTTATTGGTACCCCGGGAAAACTAAAAGATTTAGTCGTCAAGGAGAACTTGCTTGATGTCCATATGGTAAAAACTTTTATCGTTGATGAAGCTGATATGACTTTAGATGAAGGGTTTTTGGAAGATGTTGATTATGTGGCGGCAAAAATGGATTCCCATTTACAGACTTTGGTGTTTTCTGCGACAATGCCAGAAAAAATTCAACCATTTTTACGTAAATACTTAAAAAATCCGCTGTTCATAGAAATTTCTAAAAAGAATCAAACAAGTTTGAACATCAGTCATTATTTTGTTAAAACTAAGGGCCACCCCCGTGACGAAGTTCTTAAGAACGTTTTAAAAACAATTAATCCTTACTTTGCAATTGTTTTTTGTAATAAAAAGGAATCCGCTGACATTGTCTATCAAATAATGGTAACGGAAAAATATAATGTTGGTTTACTACATGGTGGTTTAGAAGCTCGAAAACGGAAACAAGTTCTTACCAACGTCAGAGAACAAAAGTACCAATATCTTGTCGCCACTGATCTTTTAAGTCGGGGAATTGATATCGCTGATATATCTCACATCATCAATTATGAATTGCCAACCGATTGGGAATTCTATGTTCATCGTACAGGGCGTACTGGCCGAATGGATAAGGATGGAATTGCCATTTCGCTTTATGATCGTGATGATGATGATTATATCGATATGTTGGAAGCTCGGGGCTTAAAAACCGCATACAAAGAAATAGTAAATAATGTTTTAGTTGATGGCAAAGTTCGTTCAGAACGGCAAAAGCGAGTTCAAATCGTCTCAGAAGCCGAGAAAAAAGCGATACGAGTAGTCCCCAAAACGATGATAGTAAAACCTGGATATAAGAAAAAATATCAGAAACAAGTAGCTGACGTCAAAAGTCAGTTTCGCCGCAAACGCGACAGATAGATAGTTGTTTCTTAAACCAGATGCGACTACCCATTTTAAAGTAGATACTATTTTACGGGAGAATAAAAATATGCTTAATGTTGTTCTATATGCTCCTGAAATACCACAAAATACTGGTAATATCATGCGGACTTGCGCTGGTACTAATACATTATTACATTTAATCGAACCTCTTGGTTTTAAACTTGACCCCAAGTACTTGAAGCGAAGCGGTGTCAATTATCTTGAGTATGTCAATTATCGTGTATACAAAACTTGGGATGAGTTTAAAGCAAACAACCCTGGATTATATATATTTGCCACTCGTTATGGTCGAAAAAGTCCCGATATGATTGATTTTTCTATGCCCGATGTTAATTACTATTTAATATTTGGCAAAGAGTCGACGGGCATACCTAAATCAATTCTCAGAGGCTATCTTGATACTTGTGTTCGTTTGCCAATGAACGATAAAATTCGCAGTCTAAATTTATCCAATTGTGTTTGCGCGATTTTGTACGAAGCTCTAAGACAACGAAACTATGACAATCTGTATCGTTTTGAACCCACAACTCTTAAAGGTCCTGATTGGATAAATACCGATGAATAATGTGAAAAAACAGTAAAAACTGCGCCGACATATCTTTGATACGCTATCATTAAGATAGAATTAAGGAGGTCGACCATGTTCGATTTTTTATCGTCAAAGACATCTCATAATGCCATTAAAAAAACCATTGGTAAGTTACGTCTTTATATGGACAAGAATGACCGTTACCATCTATTTTCTGCCGAAACTGAAGTTCTTTCTGAAGCAGTCAAACATCCCAACACGCCCCTTTTCTCCATTATCTCCTATTTACATGATAACATTGATGATAAAATTACTAAAACCATGTTTCAAAATTCAATAATCCATGTCATCAACGAACGAAATCGGAATGCTTTAGCTTTACGAAATCTTAATTCTCAAAACTGGAAAAAATCAGAACATCAAATTGATGACAAAACGATCTTTTACCACATAAATTATGTATCTGGTTTAGATTTCACCGCAATATCCAATCTTCATTCGGAGAAAATCTTCATTATGTCTCTTGATATTGATGATTGGAATTTTGACTTGATGATCGATGCTATTACCTGCCCTAATTTTGCTTTTTCAATTCGTTATGATTCCGAAAAGGCTGACCGTATTTTCCAAGCACTTTCCCAAGCTCGCCTCATTGAAATCATGGTTGGCATCGAGGCTGATAATCATACAGATTTTGTGTCGGAAGAAACCAAAAAAACGATGGCTGAGGGTGGATGTTTATTCTTTCTTCACGCTGACCAAGATTCTTCCGATCTGGTTTTTAATAATCACACTGTCAAAATTAATTCTCCGATACCGATTGTGGAAATAACCCGAAATTAGTGGTTTTTTAAAGCAGATAGAATCTGCTTTTTTTTATTTTTCAATGGTTTAAAAAACTAGCTTTCATTACCGGATATCACTTTTATTCCCTTTCAAAACATGATATAATATTGGTAAGTTGAACTCTAAGGACTGATATCAATGAAACTTCTAAAAGGTAGTTTAGTAACTATTCAAGGTTACAAACACAACCATTCTTTGCATCGGATTTGGCAAGAGTCTAAAGTACTTGATGAAACCGATGATATCATTATTGTGGCTAATAAGCGCACCAAAGTCATTGAAGCAAATGGTCGATTCTGGTTTACAAAAGAACCATCGGTAACGTTTTTTTATAAGCATCATTGGTTCAATGTTATTGGCATAATAAAGGCAGCAGGCGTTTCTTATTATTGTAATCTTTGTTCGCCAATCCTCGTAGATGATGAAGCCATTAAATATATCGATTATGATCTTGATGTAAAGGTATTGGAGGATGGTAAGATAATAATATTAGATCACAACGAATATTTAAAACATAAAATGCAAATGGATTACCCACCAGAATTATGTCAAATTTTAGAATCTGAATTGCTGTATCTTCAAAATCAGATTAATGCCGGTAATGATCCTTTTATACCGAACACTGTTTTAAATTGGTATCAAAATTACTTACAATCCTAGGAGGATATAAAAATGTTACGCGATTTACGACTACAGAAATTAGCTTCAACTTTGATTAATTATTCTGTTCGTATGCAACCCAACGAAACGGTCATGATTTACTCAACCATTAAAGCTAAACCGCTTATTTTAGAACTAATAAAGGTTATAAGAGCCAATAAAGGTAATCCTATAGTCGAATTTTCTGATGATGAAATCAATCGAGAAACACTTTTAGCTACATCAGATAAGTCATTAGATCGAAATTACCGATGGCTGGATTGGAAGCTAAATGATATTGACTGTATTATCAACATTCGTGCTTCTGAATCCGATTATACCAGCGCTGATGTTCCTGTCGATATAAAACATAAAGTGGCCAATAAAATGAGTCCTTTGACACCCAAGCGACTTGGGAAGAAGTGGGTACTACTAAATTATCCAACCGAAGGTCGCGCTCATAAAGCAAAAATGAGTTATGAAATGTTTTTTGATTATATTGTTAATGTATCAAATGTCGATTACTCCAAAATGAACGATGCTTTTATTCCGTTAAAAGAGCTCATGGAAAAAACGGACAAAGTACGAATTGTTGCTAAAAATACCGATATTGCTTTTTCTATCAAAGATATGCCTGCAATCCCTTGCGCTGGTGAATATAACATTCCTGATGGAGAGATTTTTACCGCTCCAGTTAAGAACTCAATCAACGGTGTAATTACTTACAATGCTCCATCACCGCAAAGTGGCACTATATTTACCAATGTTTCCTTGACGTTTAAAGATGGCAAGATTATTAAAGCAACCGCTGATAATGAACAAAAATTGCTTGATTCAATCTTTGACACCGATGAGGGGGCACGCTATGTTGGTGAATTCGCTATCGGCGTCAATCCACTCGTCAACACGCCGATGGGCGACACGCTTTTCGATGAAAAAATAGCTGGTTCAATTCACTTCACACCCGGAAGATGCTACGATGAGTGTCCTAATGGCAATTTTTCTGCCATTCATTGGGATTTAGTGTTGATTCAAACACCAGAGTATGGTGGTGGAGAAATCTATTTTGATGGTCGTTTGATTCGAAAAGATGGCCGATTTGTGATTTCTGAACTATTGGGTTTAAATCCAGAAAACCTTAAATAAGTATCATAAAATCGGCTGTGGGGGCGATTTTCATGCTCCCATCGGCCGATTTTATGTTATAATGGATGGCAGGATGTGATATCTATGGAATTGACATATAAAATTAAAAGACCAGTTGCGATAAAAATCTTTCTCCATGAATGCAATGTTCCAGCAAAATTAATCAAGGTTCTCAAAGGCCAGCAACTGATTAAAGTAAATAACGAATTCCGTTCATATCAGGACACCGTCAAAAAAGGTGACACATTAAGAGTGACCATCCCCGATGAAGAAATTGACACAACGATAGTTCACCAAGATATTCCTTTAGACATCGTGTATGAAGATGATTATCTGATGGTTATTAATAAGCCTTATGATATGGCTGTCATGGTGACCAAATCTCATATGGAGAATACACTTTCTAATGCTTTGTGTTATTATTTTGATCAGCATGAAATCCATAGTAAAATTCATTTAGTAAACCGGTTAGATAAAGATACTTGTGGTCTACTAGTGGTAGCTAAAAATCGTTTCATTAAATTTTTACTCAGTGATCATATAAAAGCCAAAATCGAACGGCAATATTACGCAATCGTTGATGGTATTTTGACTACTAAGTCTGGCACCATTGATCTTCCGATCGGTAAACCGGATGAAAATTCCATGGTTCGTGAAGTTATGGAAAACGGCGCTGATGCAGTAACTGAATATCGGGTGATAAAAGAATTCATTCGCTTCAGCCTTTTAAAAATCAATCTTGAAACCGGTAGAACTCATCAAATTCGCGTTCATATGTCACACTTTAATTATCCTATCGTGGGTGATCCCCTATATAATCCACAATATAAACCAGAAGAAAAAATGCTTCTATGTAGTTACCGGGTGGCTTTTAATCACCCAATAACCGGACTGCCACTCAACTTTGAACTAGATATTCCCGATAATTTTAAAAGTTTTATGAAAAAATATGGTGCATAAAAAAAGTGCTTTTCCGAAGAAATCGGAGAAGCACTTTTCTTGATAACTAAATTAATGATTTAATGTAGTTGGAAATGTCGATGCCTAAATCGGGATAGAACATAAAAATAACGACAATTGCCAAAATGATTAAATACAATAATACAAATAGTTTTTTACCTGAGACGAATTCCATACCTGCTATGGCCGCAACTGCCAAAGCAACAAATACCGTTATGATACTTAAAATGCTTAATACGGCAGTATCTGTCAGAAATGAAAATTGCTCATTTGTGTACCAAAAGGCAAAAAGAGCAATTGTTAAAAATCCGAAAACCTGGCCCAAAACGTTCCAAAATTTTTTCACGGTTATCCTCCTAGTGTTTATTTAGTTTTATTATAAAGTATAAGTTTTGTTATTTCAAGCGGATTTAATCGGTTTTTTTTAAGTTTTGCACATATGCTAATAATAATTGAAGTGTGTTGGTAATCCCTTTGCGATGAGTGCGTTCCATTCCATGAGATGCATGAACTCCTGGCCCAATTAACCCCCCCTGTAAATCTTGACCACCGCGAAGAGCGGCAGAAACATCTGATCCATAAAACGGATAAATATCCGCTGCATATTGGAGTTGATTATCTTGTGCTAGTTTAATTAAACGCGATGTGACATTATAATCATATGGACCACTAGAATCTTTACAACATATTGAAACCATTTCTTCAGTACAGGAAAGATCGTCGCCGATACATCCCATATCTACTGCGATGAATTCATCGACTGATGGCATGTATGCCGCCCCATGACCAACCTCTTCATATGTAGAAATGACAATTTTTAAAGTTGGAACCGGAACGATTTTGTGCTCATACAGATATTTAATAAATCCAAACAAGATCGCTACGCTAATTTTGTCATCAAGAAAACGGCTCTTAATAAATCCGGAATCGGTTATAATGGTTTTGGGATCGAAAAAGATATAATCACCGGAGGCAATTCCTAGGTTTTCAACATCTTTTGCACTGTGAACAATCTCATCAATTCGAATATACATCTTATCTGGAGTTCGTTCAGCACTGCTTGAATCTTTAAAAACATGCATTGCCGGAAAAATTGATAAAAACGTTCCCGTATACTTTTTGCCTTCTCTTGTTAAAATCGTGCAATATTCTCCATCTAAAGTTGGCCATATAGGTCCCCCAACTGAGGTGAACTTGATGCTTCCATCATTAGCGATACTTCGCACCATAGCTCCCAAGGTGTCGACATGACCAGAAAGACCTAAAACATATTCGGTTTTTCCTTTAATGGTAATTATTGCATTTCCCTTTTTGGTTTTTTCGACTGTCAGCCCATATTTCATAGCTTCAGCGGAAATTTGAGTAATGACATTTTGACAATAGCCACTAGGCGAGGGAATGGCCAAAATCTCCTTTGCAAAATCAAAGATATAATCGATTGTTTTTTCCATATTATCACCCTTTTTCATTATATCATATGCCTACCATTAGATAATCGGATATTTACTTTTATTTAGATAAAATATGTGTTAAAATATTAGTGTGATTTGATTTACAAAGGAGCTGAATATCGATGATTATCGTATTCGGCGGTGCATTTAACCCGCCTACCATTGCTCATAAGGAAATTTATTTTTATGTTCGGCAACATATGCAATGCAAAGAATTTATCTATTTACCAGTAAGTAGTCTATATACTAAGCGCTCGCTTGCCAGTAACCATCACCGTTTGGAAATGCTTAAATTAATGACAAAAGAACTTCCTCGCGTAAAGGTTTCCACGATGGAATTTGATGATCCCGACTATCTAGGAACATACCATAGTCTTGTTCGGATTCAAGAGCAGAATCCCGGGGAAATCGTTGCCTTTATTATTGGTGCAGATAATCTTTCGAAACTTCCAAAATGGATTAATATTAAGGGATTACTTGCTGAGTTTAAATTTATCGTTATTAATCGGAATCATACTGATATCCGACAAACAATTGAGGATGATCCATTATTACGCAATTATCATGATTCTTTTATAACCCTTCCTGATTTCCATATTGATGTTTCCTCTACCGTTTTCCGAGGAACGCTTGATCCTGGTTCTGTCACTACGGAAGTTTATGATTACATAATCGTCAATCAATTATACCGAGGTTAAAATAATGTACAAAAATGGGTTTTTGAAAGTCTGTTTAATCTCACCTGCCGTTACTGTTGGAAATCCCAAAGAAAACGTTAAAGAAATGCTTAGAACGCTTGAAGGAAATACAAGCGCCATTTGTGTGTTCCCAGAATTGGGAATAACTGCATATTCTTGCAATGATTTGTTTATGCAAAAATCGTTACTAGATGATGCGATAAGTGCTCTCGATATGCTCTTAAAAAGCACTTCATATCCAGGTGTGATTATTTGTGGAATGCCATTTGAATATCGGGAAATAATCGTTAATGTGGCAATCGTTATCCAAAAGCAGCGGATTTTAGGAATCGTCCCCAAGTTTTATCTACCCAATACAAAAGAATATTATGAAAAACGCTGGTTCAATTCTGGGTTTGATCTTATCGATAAAATCAAGTCAGTCAAAATTCTTGACCAAATTGTTCCTTTTGGAAATTTATTGTTTGAATCCGGTGACATCAAATTTGGCATTGAAATATGTGAGGATATGTGGGCAACAATTACTCCTGGAAACCTGCTTTCTGTTAATGGAGCTAATTTAATCATTAACCTTAGTGCTTCTAACGAAACCTTGGGAAAAGAAGCGATACGTCGTAATGCTGTTCTTGAACACTCCCGCAAGAATACAGGAGCTTACATTTATGTTTCTAGTGGTCCTAGCGAATCGACATCTGAGACTGTTTATTCTGGTCACAAAATCGTTGCGGCTAATGGTGCTTTGATTGCTGAATCACAAAACAATGACCTTGAAACCGGAATTTTATCCGCCGATCTTGATATAGACCGACTTAGTTTTGAGAGAAGAAATAATTCTTCGTACCGTGAATCAATGTTTCAATATCATATTGATTATCAAGTTGTGGAATTTGCTTTATTGATTTCTGATGATTATCATTTTGAAACCCAGCTTGATACATTACCATTTATCCCGAAAACTGATTCTCAAACTATTTTTAATAAAATAAGTAAAATTCAAGAACTTGCCTTGATGAAAAGATTATCCCATTTGCATATAAAACATGTCTTAATCGGTGTTTCTGGGGGTCTTGATTCGGCTTTAGCACTTATTGTAGCTTGTCGGGTTTTTGATCGTCTGAAATATGATCGCAAAGGTATCATAGCTTTGTCGATGCCTGGAATGGCAACCTCTGATCGAACCAGAGCAAACGCAAACAAGTTAATGACAACACTTGATGTTACCAAACTTGAAATTGATTTAAAAACTCATGTGATTGATCATTTGGCACTACTTGGGCACGATGGAAAGACAGAAGATATCACCTATGAAAATGCTCAAGCACGCGAACGAACGATGGTTTTAATGAATTTGGCCAATAAATATAATGGAATCGTTCTTGGAACCGGCGATCTATCTGAAATCGCTTTGGGATGGTCGACATATAATGGTGACCAAATGAGTATGTATAATGTTAATGCGGGAATCCCAAAAACCTTAATTCGGTTTATGGTCGACAGTTACGCTGATCATTTTTGTAGTTTAGAAACACAAAATTGTCTGCATGATATCATTAACACCCCCATTACCCCCGAACTAAAAGCCGCACAATCAACGGAAAACGTAATTGGCAAATATGAGATTAATGACTTTATATTGTACCGTTTTTTGATGTGTGGTGATACCAAAGAACGGATTATATTTTTATTAAAAAAAGCTTTTGATATGGAGGGGAAAGCGTTAACGGATTACGCCAACAATTTCTTTAAGCGTTTTTATGCCCAACAATATAAACGACAGGCTAGTCCAGATTCCCCAAAAGTAATGGATTTTTCACTTTCTCCCCGAAGTGATTTTCGCATGCCTTCGGATGTTGAAAGATAGGTGATTTGTATGGCTAAAGTAATAATTGGTTTAAGCGGAGGCGTTGATTCCAGTGTTTCCGCTTTCCTTTTACAGCAACAAGGATATACTGTTGAAGGCTTATATATGCGCAACTGGGATAGTGCTTTAAATAACGACTTACTGGGTAACCCCGATCTAAATAACCAAGTTTGTCCTCAAGAGCAAGATTATCTGGATGCAGTTTCTGTCGCCACTCAGTTAGGTATCAAGCTCTATCGTCATGATTTTATTACTGAGTATTGGGATGATGTTTTTAAGTATTTTATCGCTGAGTATAGTAAATGCCGCACTCCAAATCCAGATATCTTATGTAACAAATATATCAAATTCAAAGCTTTTTCTTTGGTTGCAAAAAGGTTAGGAGCAGATTACATCGCCATGGGACATTATGCTAATGTTATCCATGAGAATGGTGAAACATGGCTACTCCGTGGCACAGATAATGACAAGGACCAAACTTATTTTTTATGTCAATTAACTCAAGAACAACTGGCAAATACCATATTTCCCGTCGGGATGTTGACAAAAAATGAAGTGAGGACTATCGCGGCAAATAACAATTTAATCACTGCCAACAAAAAGAATTCGACTGGTATCTGTTTTATCGGTGAACGCCGCTTCCATCAATTTCTAAGTAATTATCTTCCCGCCCAACCCGGACTGATAATGGATCCCCAAGGCAAAATCATTGGCAATCACGATGGTTTAATGTATTATACAATTGGCCAACGAAAGGGATTAAAAATCGGGGGACAGAAAGACTTTGACAATGCCCCCTGGTTTGTAATTGGAAAAGATCTTAATAATAATATTCTAATAGTTGGCCAAGGCTTTTATCATCCGGATTTATACTCAAATTCTTGTATTATTGAAGACATAAACTGGATTCCTAAAACCAAGTTTGTCGATAAATTTACCTGCACAGCTAAATTTCGATATCGGCAAAAAGATGTCCCAGTTACTTTATCTTGGCTTGATAAACAACGAATCAAAGTTGAATATCCAACTACTGTACGTGCAGTAACACCCGGACAAGCAGCTGTTTTCTATCAAGGGGATATTTGTTTGGGTGGAGGAACAATTGATCAGGTATTCATGGGTACAAAAAAACGGAATTATTAAGAGGTAGTCACATGAATAAAATTGGGTTTTGTTTGGCTGGTGGGGGTGCCCGCGGCCCTTATCAAGTTGGAATTGCCAAGGCCTTGACAGAAATGGGGACTTTTGACCGAATTGAGGCGTTTTCCGGAACAAGTATTGGCTCGGTAAATGCCGCTTTTTTAGCAACTGTAGGTTATAAAACCACAGAAAACCTTTGGTTGGGAATATCTGATAATGAAATAAAGACGACCGAAGGAGTATTCCGTCGAATCATCAATGAAAAACTTAACATTGCTGAAGCTGGCGTCTATGATATTTCCTCTCTTCGAACATATATCCATGATAACCTGAATTTCGCTGGTTTAAAAACTAAAGAAGTATATGCGACATTATCAACCGGCGGTAAAGTCGGCGACAGTATTTTGGGCTTACTAAAAAGCGGTTACCGTCATTTTATCAAAAACGATTCTCAAGTCCTATACAGCCTACTGGGAGAAGGAACCGATGATGAAACTATCGAATTAATCGTCGCTTCATGCTCGATACCGATTATATTTCCGCCAGTTGAGTTGAATAAGCACAAGTATTATGATGGTGGGGTATATGATAATGTTCCCGTCGAGCCATTAGCACAATGCGGTTGTGACACGATAATTGTTGGTCATCTTCACCTTCTTGATTTCATTGATAAGAACAAATACCCTGGAATAAACTTTATTGAAATTCGCCATTTGGGATCTTTGGGCGGCATATTAAATTTCGATCCCAATCGAGTAGCCAAATTGGTTGACATTGGCTATATCGATACTATTGATTATTTTCGTAAACACAATCTTTCTCTATAAAAATAATATTTCCAAGAAAAACCACCTATAATCCGTAATATGTTGTTATAAACGGATTGGGAGGTTTTTTTTATGAAAAAAGTAGGTCTTTTAGCGATAATAGTAGTGCTTTACGCAATCACATCAGTGGTTTTTGTATCAGCTGCAGAATATGGCAGTTACCAAAGCATCGTTTTCGAAAATGAAAACGCCAAATTATTAAAGCAATTTACCCAAGAAGAGTATAAAAACTATTATGGGCAGATTCCAAAACACTATTTTATGGGCTGGAAAATCTTGACGGTAAATAAAGAACAACCCGTCGATTTTGTATCAGAAACTAAGTTAAAAATCTATAATCGCGGTTATAGCACGATTAAACACGACATTACTTTAACCTCGAAAGTGGAATCAAAATACCAGATTAGTGCTTCTGGATCAATTTCCATTAGTGTTAACGGAAATGTAAAGAAATTTAAAGGTGGACTTGATGGCGATATTAAAGCATCGGTGAATTATGAAACCAAAACATCATCTTCAGAAGAGTATGTCTTCAAGATTTCTGTTGATCCCGGAACATATATCACTATCATCACCAAAGGAGAAGGTTATGTAAATAATGGCGTAGCTAAAAGTTATTTTTTCTGGATTTTAACTAGTAAAGGCGGATGGGAGACGTTTGTTGTAACAACTGAATATTATGAAATCATCAAAGAAAGAATCGTATGAAACGGTTAGCTATGGTGTTGATTATCGGTTTTTTTATTGTGGCTGGAACTTTGTTATTGTTCGCAAGTCCACCCCAAAAAACCGTTTCTATCCTCACGGTTCCTCAAGGCTATGCCCGACTGATTGCATCCGACGAAGAAACGATCGGAATCGTAATTTATGCTGATCAAGAAGATTCATTTTTGACAGATTTAGCAAACATTGAAAATGCTTATATTTATGATAATGACAAGGAAATGATTGTTACTATAAAGTCAATTGCTGTCATGGATAATCAAATTCCTTATAAATCCAAGCTTTATTATGCATTTAGAATTGATTTTCAGCCGTTAGACATGGGAAATAATACTACGCAAATATCCTTCCGTGATGCCACAATTGAAATCACATACACTAATACCTATAAACTCACTTTTAATATTGGAAACATCGATTTGATATATGATAAACTCGAGGATTCTGATTATCTAGATATGTTTCGTCTTTATGGTGTTATCAACCCCATTGATGGTGTTGACTCGTTAGCTGGGATTGTGATTGGCTTATCAATACGTCAAAACACGTCAATTACCATCACTGATATGACGATTTTTACTCCCGATGCTGAACTTGATTGGAATGAAGCAATAATTGTTGAATCAGCTCCCATGCAAAAAGATACTGTTGCGTCGATTTTAGAAAACGAAAATTATCAAAATATTGTCAACTCATATGGAGAAGATACCAACGACTTGTCTTTGCTCAGTGATTCATTGATTTTTATCCCCATTCAATATTTTAATGATTTGACATATTTATACCGTTTTCCAATTATGATTTCTTATATGATCGGAGAAAACAGTTACAAATACTATATAGATGATTTTTTATTTCGTTCTTTTGATATGTTGCCGGAGGTGTTGGCTGATGACATTGTCGAGATCGTGTATCGCTATTGAAATCGAGAAGGTGTCAAAGAAATATGGTGCAAAAAAAGCCATTCACGATGTCAATATTACTTTTGAAAATGAGGCTTTGAATTTATTGGTTGGGACAAATGGATCGGGTAAATCAACTTTATTGAAATGTATTATGGGTTTAGTAAAGTATGAAGGAACCATTAAAAAGCGTCATTTTCGAATTGGATATGCTCCCGAAGAATATGTTATGCCATATTTTATGTCGATTCGATCATTTTTGGAGAGCACAGGTTCAATCCATAATGAATCAAAAGGTAGCTTAACTGAAGAGATTAATCATTATCTCGAGTATTTCGATCTTCGGCAGCATGAGCATAAACCGATAGGGAAAATCTCCAATGGGATGCGTCAAAAGGTTAATTTAATCCAAGCCTTTCTAAACCATCCCAAGATTCTTTTGCTTGATGAACCATTATCAGCCTTAGATAATGATACGCAAGGAAAAACAATCGGTTTGATTCGTGAGCGAATGGCGGAAAGTTTGATTATTGTATCGACCCATACTCCAGAAAAATATAAACTTCGTAATAAACGAGTGTGTTTGATGATTGATGGAACCATTGAGAATAATCATGTTTAAACTTCAGTTTTACTACCTTATGAATCGAACATCAATTGGGTTTTTAGCAACAGCAATGACACTTTTAACTGGCGCTTTATTATACTCCAGTCGATTTTATGAATCAGCGACTCTTCTTGATGCTAATCGCGCTTTATATCAAGCAGAGTATCTTAGTGAATCAATCGGAATCATCAAGTTTGTTATCATTATTTCCTCGCTGTTTTTAAATTTGCACTGTTTTCTTGGTGTTAATGGCAAATACTCTGCATTTTTTGTAACTAAACAAGCAGATCGTCGTCGTTTTATCCTTGCCAAATTGGCGATGATTAATTTAATTGTATTTGTAATGAGTTGTAGCGCGTGGTGTATATACAACTTGATTGGAACTTACCTTACTCCATATCATGTGATTACGTTAGGCGAAACTCGATTATTTGGTTATATTACAATTGAGGCTGTCATACTTGGATTAATAGAAGCTATACTAATGCAGGTATTTGATTCGTTGTTTTCCGGTCTTATCCCCTTGATGGGATTTTGGGGACTTGAGGTTTTTGGCATTGATGAAATACTAATCGACTCTAAACCCGTATCGATTTTATATCAAATAATCCCACATCTAGTTCACAAAGATGTTGATTTTATCGTTTATGGCACATGGTGTGGATATGTGCTTTTTCTTGTTTCATTATTATTATTGAACATTATAATATTCCAAAATCGCGACATTAGTTAAAAAAAGCTATGAAAGTGTGATATAAAATTAAAAAAATTACAAGTAGAGCGTGACAAAGCAACCAATCTAGTAAATTATTAGGCTATTAAGTTCTGATTGTCATTAAAAAAGGAAACCAGTCGGTTGAAAGAGATACCCCATAGTGATATAATCTTAATATGTTATCGCAAGTTGCACGCTGGGGGTACTCACAATGTGTGGAATTGTTGGTTATTTGGGAAATAATAAAGCATCTGACGTAATCTTGAGTGGGTTAGAAAAATTGGAGTACCGTGGTTATGATTCTTGCGGTATTTGTTTTTTTGATGTTGCTCAAGAAGCTTTTGTCACATATAAAGATATCGGTCGTGTTTTTCATCTTGTGAATGATTTTAACTATCAATATGAAAATCATCTTGCAATTGGACATACCCGGTGGGCAACCCATGGCAAGCCAAACCAATTAAATTCGCACCCGCATTTTTCTCAGAATAAACGCTTTGCCATTGTTCATAACGGAGTTATCGAAAATTACCGTGAATTGACCAAAAAATATCTGCCTGAGGTCCATTTTATCAGTGAAACAGATACTGAAGTAATCGTCAATATGATTGAATTATTTGTCAAAGATATGACTGTTGAGGAAGCAATTCGCAAGACTTTATCATTAATTGAGGGCTCATATGCGTTGCTAGTGATTGACACTCATCACCCAGAATGTTTATATGCCGCCAAAAATAAGTCTCCCTTGTTGATTGGAACGGGAAAAAACGGAATTACTCTAGCATCAGATATTATGGCATTAGTTGGCTATGCTGATCAATATATGCCTATCGGGGATAAAACATTTACAGTATGCAAAAAAGACGATTATGGTCATTACATATTTGAAATATATGACATTATCGGTTTGCCTATCCATGGTGATTTTTTAAGGATGGATCTGATTTTAGATGAAATTGGTAAGGCTGGTTATTCGCATTATATGTTAAAAGAAATCTGTGAACAGCCTTCCGTTATCCGTAACATTATGGAAAAATACCTTTCATATGATAAATTCACCATTAATCCTGAGATTCTTCATTTGCTAAAGTCTTGCGATCGCATATATATCCTCGCCGCTGGAACCAGTATGCATGCTGGTTTGGTGGGGAAATACCTTTTCGAAAATATCGCTAAAATACCATGTGAAGTGAATATTGCTAGTGAGTTTGCATATAATTCTTTGCTTTTGACCAAAAACCCGGTCTTTATATTCATATCGCAATCCGGTGAAACTGCTGATTTAAGAGCTTGTTTGGTTAAAGTTCGTGAACTGGGATATAAAACGTTAACGATTACAAATGTTTTAACTTCAACTTTGGCTCGAGAAGCTGACTATTACTTGGAAATTTTTGCCGGCCCTGAAATTGCAGTGGCTTCGACGAAGGCATATGTTGGCCAAATTGTCTTGTTAGCAATATTAAGTTATTGTCTGTCGGAAAATAAACCCTTTGATTTAAAACTCGAATTATCAAAAATCGCGGTTGCTATGGAAGCGATAATTGAAAACCGTGATGTTATTCATACCTTGGTTAAAGAACGCATTGTCAAACGCAATTGTTTTTATATCGGTCGCGGTTTAGATTACTACACTTGTTTAGAAGCCGCTTTAAAACTAAAGGAAATATCCTATATTCAAACTGAGGGATTTGCGGCTGGTGAATTGAAACATGGAACAATTGCCCTAATTGAAGAAGGAGTTCCTGTTATCGGAATTATCTCTCAACATGCGATAAACAATAGTACTCGGGCAAATATCCGTGAAGTTATGGCCCGTGGAGCCAACAAAATTATTATCTCATTAAATCGGGTGAGCGATCCTTCCGATGAAATTATCCTTATGAACATTGAAGAAATGCTTTCCCCAATATTGACCGTTGTACCCACGCAGTTAATTGCTTTTTTTGCTGCGCTTGAGTTGGGCAAAGATATCGATAAACCTCGCAATCTTGCCAAATCAGTTACAGTTGAGTAGAGGGTGATGATATGAAGTATTTCGGCACTGATGGAATTCGAGGAAAAGTAAATGATTTCATCACATATGATCTAGCTTTTCGTGTCGGGCAAAGTTTGATGAGTTTGGATGTTCCAATTGTTGTTATCGGTAGAGACACTCGCGAATCTGGTGCATCACTAACTAAAGGCATCATTGATGGTGCCAAATCAATTGGTAAAGATGTTTGTGATATTGGTATTGTCTCAACCCCTTTGTTGTCTTATATCAGCGGTCGAATGCAAGCGATCGGTGTCATGATTACTGCTAGTCATAATCCATATACCGACAATGGTATCAAGGTTTTTAATTTGGGAACAAAACTATTCGCAAATCAGGAACAACTACTGGAGCGGTTTTTAAATGAAGAATCTCAAGCAGTAATTACTAATTTGGGAAAAGATCTACCACCAGTAGATGCTTTCAAACTCTATTTGGACTTGTTTCGTAATGTATGGGTAAAAACAAATTTGCATATCATAATTGATTGTGCCAATGGTTCAAATTATCAGATTGCACCAGCAATCTTTGCAAGAATTACTGATAGTTTGATAATTTCGGGAATCGATGTTAACGGACAGAATATCAATTTAGATGTCGGATCAACCCATCTTGACAATATTCTTAATCTTATTCGCAAAAGCGGTTATGATTATGGTTATGCATTTGATGGTGATGGTGATCGTTTGCTGGCTGTTGATGCCAATGGACGAATCTTCGATGGTGATATGTTAATTTACGTAATGGCTGTTTATCTTAAACAAAAGCATGATTTGAATGATAATATTGTTGTCCTTACCCAAATGAGTAATCTTGGCATCATCAAAGCTTTACAAAAGCATGGAATTAATGTTGTTTTGACGGATGTCGGTGACAAAAACGTTTTGGAAGCTATGGAAGCTGGAAATTATACGCTTGGCGGCGAAAATTCCGGCCACATTATTAACCAATTACTTCTTAACACTGGTGATGGCGTACTTAACGCCGTGTTCATAACCAAAATACTTGAAGAGACAAAAATGTCGCTTGCGAAATTGACCGAAGACGTCGTTTTGTATCCTGACAAAATGGTTAATATACAAAATGTAGATAAACAAGTGCTCAAACATCCCGAATTACTCGCTTTAGTCGACAATTGGAAACATCGTCTAGGAGATAATGGGAAAATCATCGTTCGCGCATCTGGTACTGAACCTTTAATTCGGGTTTCAGTAAGCGCTGAAACTACCGAAATACTTGATATATGTGAAAATCAAATCATTGAAGTAATCGAACGTCTTAATCGACAATATTGACATCATTTAATACTCAAGGAGGATAAAAATATGAAGAAATATGCTTTGGTTTTAGCTGCCGGCAAAGGCACAAGAATGAAAACAGAAATGCCAAAATGCGCCTATCCATTAATCCGGAAACCGATGATTGCCTATATCGTCGAAAACATTCGCAATAGTCATATTATTGATGAGACAGTGGTTGTTGTTGGCCATAAGCGCGAAATAATTCAGGAGATCCTTGGCGATACCGTCAAATATGCGGTTCAAACCGAACAATTGGGAACTGGTCACGCTGTTATGGTGGCTGAAGAACTGATTTCTGACTTAGACGGCGATACCATGATTCTTCCCGGAGACATGCCCCTTGTGGATGATATTGTCATTGAAAAAGTATTCCGGGAGCATATTGATCGCCGGCATGATATGACGGTTATGACCACGAAAATCGATGATCCATCCGGATATGGGCGAATTATTCGTAATGATTCCGGTTATCTTGATTCAATTATTGAACACCATGAAGCCACATCTGGCCAACGGATGATTGATGAGATCAATACTGGCATGTATGTTGTAAAAAACCGGATTTTATTCTCCGCTTTAAAACGAATCACAAACAACAATTTAAAACATGAATATTATTTAACCGATATTGTCAACATTTTGAAACAAGATGGATATGTTATCGGAACCTATGCCTTAAAAGAGTCATATAAAGCTATGGGGGTCAATGATTTATATTCGTTGAGCATTGCGGAAGCCAAACTTCGCTTAAAAATTAATAAACAACACATGATTAATGGGGTGGCAATGATTAACCCTGAAACTATTACGATTGGCCACAATGTAATAATTGAAGAAAATGTTGTTATCCACCCAAACACATATATAACTGGTAACTCTGTCATTAAAAAAGGCGCTCAAATTGGACCAAACACAGAAATTCATGAAAGTTCGATTGGGGAACGAGTTATATGTAGACATTCCTTAGTATATAACTCAATAGTCCACGAAGATACGACTGTCGGTCCATTTGCTCATCTTCGTGATGGCGCCAACATCGGCGCTCACAATCGAATTGGCAACTTTGTCGAAGTTAAAAAATCAAGCACGGGAGATAATACCAAAGCTTCTCATTTAGCATATATTGGTGACACAACTTGTGGTTCTCACGTCAATTTTGGCTGTGGAGCTGTGACTGTAAATTACGATGGTAAACAGAAGTACCAAACTTTTATTGGAGACGACGTTTTTATCGGATGTAATGTTAACTTAATCGCTCCAATTCGAATTGAAGACAATTCGTTTATTGCTGCCGGATCAACGCTAACGCAAAATGTTCCTAAAGGATCATTAGCTATTGCTCGCGCCTATCAAGTAAATAAAGCCGATTATATGATGGATCGTAATGGCAAAGACAAGGTTGAAAAATAATTTAACTATTGGATTGTTTTTGTTGACATTCAATGATCAACAGACTATAATATAGAAGTCAAAAGTTGTAGAAAGCAGAAGTACCCACTTCTCACCTGATTGATTAGTCAATAGGTATTCACTACGTAATCAATTGATTGCATTGAAATAATAGTGGGTGCCCAAGCGGTATCCACTTTTTTGATACCCAGGAGGTGTTTGTGATTTATAACAACAGCAAGCCAATTCGAAAAGACGATACATTGATCAATGACGAAATTCGCGTCAAAGAAGTCTTGGTCATCGGAGCCGATGGAACTCAGTTCGGAATTAAATCGACAAGAGAAGCGCTATTAATCGCCAGTAAAGAAGGCCTTGATCTGGTTATGGTAGCACCCATGGCCACGCCTCCAGTATGCAAACTGCTGGACTATAGTAAGTATCGTTATGAGCAACAACGAAAAGCACGCGAAGCAAAGAAGAATCAACATATCATCGATATTAAGGAAATTCGCTTAACCGCGATGATTGATACTCATGACTTTGATACTAAAGTTCGTAATGGTATTAAGTTTTTGGCTGCCGGTGACAAACTGAAGATTTCTGTTCGTTTGCCAAACCGAGCTGGAGCGATTTTAGTTCAACAAGGCAAGGATTTACTACGCAAATTTGCCGCTTTGTGCGTTGAAGTCGGCGACTTAGAAAAAGACATTATCCATGAAGGACGCAATCTTGTCATGGTACTGGCATCCAAGATAAAATAACAGAGGAGTGAAAGAATATGCCAAAGTTCAAATCCCATTCAGGAACGAAGAAAAGATTAAAAAGAACGGCTTCTGGTGCATTGTCCAGACCTAGTACATTCGGTGGGCATCTGATGAGCCACAAATCACCAAAACAAAACCGTCAGCAACGAAGAAAAGAAACGGTGGGATCTTCCGATTTGAAGCGGATCAGACACCAAGTACCATACTTGTAGGATGTAGGAGGAAAGAAACATGCCAAGAGTAAAAGGCGGCTATGCCACCAGAAGAAGACGTAAAAAAGTAATTAAATTAGCCAAGGGCTATTATGGTTCAAAACATGTCCTTTTTAAAACCGCAAAAGAACAATTAATGAATTCGCTTTCATATGCATATCGTGATCGTCGTCGGAAAAAAAGAGATTTCCGCAAATTATGGATTACGAGAATCAATGCGGCGGCTAGATTAAACGATTTGACATATTCAAAATTGATTAATGGTTTGAATATGGCTTCAATATCGGTAAACCGTAAGATTCTCGCTGATTTAGCCGTTACTGATCCTAAAGGATTCCAAGCGATTTGCGATCAAGCTAAGAAAGCTTTAAAAAAAGAAACTAAATAGATAAAAAAGTCTAGCAATAGACTTTTTTTATTGCTTAAAGAAAATACTCAATTACTTTTTTTAATTGATATACCCGTCAAGATTTGATAGAATAAAAAGCATAGAAGATATCACAATCACAGGAAGGCGAAATCAAAATGGTAACTATAAAAACAATTCATGTTTTCGGCGCATCCGGTTCTGGCACAACTACTTTTGCCCGCGCAATATCAGAAAAATTCGGATACCATCATATCGATACCGATGACGCCTTATGGATTAAAACTGATCCGCCATTTACTCATAAACGAACAGTAAAAGAAAGCAAAGAAATAATTAACAGGCAGTTATCTGAACATGAGTTCAACGTCATTTCCGGTCAGTTTTACCGATGGGGAAATTTCTTAAGGGGACGTATCGATTTGTATGTGTATATGCATCTGCCTGTTGCAACACGGCTGGAACGAATACGAAATCGGGAAATCCGAAGATTTGGCGATCGTGTCGCACCTAATGGTGACATGTATAAAATGCATCTAGATTTTCTGGACTGGGCTGCTAAATATGATATTGGCGACAGCACAAGACGTAGCAAAAAGCAACATTTGGAATGGATAAATAAAGTCGATAAACCAGTGTTAATCATCGAAGATGCTTTTTCAATTGAAGAACTTTTAAGTAAAATTGAACCCTATTTACAATGAATTAAACATATCATTTCTTGGGTTTTTATGGTATAATAAAGTAGATATAGCGGATATCGAGGTGCATCATGATTGAATTTTTGGGTATTCTTCCCAAGCTGATTGTCACGGTGGGAATCGTCTACTTCGCCATCAATCCTTGGGTTAGGCAACAGATGACAATCAATGTTGTCAATCTTGTTTTGATAGTTTTAATGTTATTAACCATTTCTTGTTATTTTGATGTCATGAATTACCTTGAACTTGCGATTGTGTTAGGATTGTTGTTCCTATTGGCTTTATTAACAAGAGGTATACTTAGATGGAAAGATCGTGATTGTTATTTGCTAATTAATGTCTTTCCTAAAAATTATGAAGTTTTGAAGCGATTTTTTCATGAATCTGCAATAGCCAACAATTTTGCTTTCGAAAAATTGTGCTATTCTTCAAAAATTCCATTTTTGGTGATATTTAAGACAAATAATCATAAACAAGTCCTTAAAATCGTTAAAGATACCGAGAAATTTATTCACGATCACATTCCTATTTCTTTTTGGCATTGTTACGCATGGATGATTTTTGCTGCTATCGTTATCGCCATAATATGGCGCTTTTAGGAGGGTTATTTTATGTCAACAATTAATAATAGCATCGCCAAACAAATCATATACCCTGCTAAAAAAGCAACGCGTTGGTTTGGCATTGATATGCATGCTAATCTTTATCACGGTTGTTCTAATGGATGTATTTATTGTGAATCGCGTAATGAATGTATTCCCAATGAAAATTTTGAACATATCACTTTCAAATCAAATACTATCGAAGTTTTAACCAACGAATTATCACTTAAACCGAAGCATCAGATTGTATCAATCGGATCTTCCACTGATCCCTATAATCGGATGGAAGCTTCAGAACAACTAACAAGACAAGCCTTGGAAGTTATCGATGCATGTGAACTTGGAGTTGTTTTAACCACAAAGAACGATCTGATTATCCGCGACATTGATCTTTTAAAAAAAATACAAAGCCATTCTCCAGTTTTTGTTTTAATCACTATTACAACCTTTAACGACCAAGTGGCTGCTAAAATCGAACCTAGTGCCCCTAAACCAGCTGAGCGATTCAAAATAGTGTCTCGTCTAACACAAGAAGGAATAATTTGTGGCATAAAAATGATGCCAATCATCCCTTTCATCAATGATACCGAACAAAACATCGAGAGTATAATTAAGGCCGCCAAAAATGCGGGTGCCAAGTTTATTTACCCGGCTTTTAGTATCTCTTTACGTGACCGCCAACGTTCTTATTTTTTTGATATGATTGAGAAAGAATTTCCAGGACTAAAGAATGTTTTTATGGATCTTTTTGGCAGTAAAGTTTCGTGTGTTTCGCCAAATGCACCTAAACTTAAAAAAGCTTTTGTTATCGAATGTAAAAAGCAAAAGCTACTATATGGAATGAAGGAAATCGTTCAGCTTGTTAAACCTTCTAAAACGATGCAAATGAAATTATTTTAACCCTTTTGATGGTTATTGATGAAAGGAAGTGAGCCGTTTGGGTACCGACATTTTAAAATTCATCCTTGATTATTGGATTTACCTCTTGATTGTATTAGGATGTTTGGTTTTCATTATAATCGTCTCAACTATCTTAAATCGTCAAAGTCGCTCTGTCAACACACCGCCATCGGATCCAACTGAACCAAAAGCAGAAGAAAAAATACGAGATGACAGTAATAATCAACCGCTAGTTGTGTCCAAAGTTGAGCCTTCAATCATTGAAGGCAACGAACCCAAAATCGAAATAAGGACTAATTCCTTACCAATTATTGAAAAATCAGGAACGATTATTACTTCCGCAATTGACCCTGCTGATCAAGCGTTACCATTTGATTCAGATTCGCTTGATTTAGAATCACTTGATTCCCCTCGGCTAGAATCGGAAGCAAACGAACAAGAGCCGAAGCAAACCGAAAATGTAATTATTGAAGAACCATTAAAGCCCGCACCAAAACCAAAACCCAAAAAAAATATGGGGAAGTATCACGTCATGTATCGTGATGATGGCAAATGGTATGTTAAACGCGAAGGTTCACCAAACATATTGCGGATCCTTGAAACACAAAGAGAAGCTGTTAGTTGGGCTACTATCAAGGCGTTAACTCAAAACGTTGGCATTGTAGTCCACAAACGTGACGGAAAAATAAGTAAAAACAATCCAATTTAAAGAAGGCGTGAGCCTTTTTTTTTAACGTTGCACCAATATATACGAAAATCACAATAAAAATATCCTTTCAATTGTTATTATATATGTAAGGAAACATTCAAGTATGGAAATTACGATCTAATGATGGTAAAATAGATTAATACCGAGGTGCCATCATGGATAATAATTTAAACAACCTCGTAAGAGCTCTGCAAGCTGGAGATGTCGATGCTTTTGATCAAATCTATGAATTAACCTATAAAACCGTCTATTATTCGGCATTAGGGATTCTTAAAGATCAAAGTTTAGCAGAAGACATCACGCAGGACACTTACATCAAGTTTATGAAGAGTCCTCAAAGTTATCACGAAAAAAATTTTTTGGCATATCTCATTACTATTGCTAAGCATCTGGCGATAAATGAGTACAATGCTCGCAAACGAATGCAGTTTACCGATGATATCGAACAAAGTCACGAAATATCTTTTGCTGGTTGTATTGAAATTGATGCAGAAAAAAAGGAATTCATTGAACGAGCGTTGTCAGTTCTTGATCCTTTTGAAAAAAACGTGGTACTATTGTATACCCTCTCCAATATGACACATCATGAAATATCTCTTGTTTTATCAAAACCAATCGGTACAATTACTTGGACATATGCTAAAGCGCTTAAGAAAATCCGCGCCGCTATTAAGGAGGAGTAAGATGAATATTTCCAAATTTAAACAAATAATGCATGATCATGTTCATATGCTCGCTCCCAAAAACGAGGATTTTATAAATGAGGCAAAACAATATTTTTCAATCGATAATTCACATCCCTCTAAAACAAGTAATTTTGCTTGGTCACGGTTGATTATATCCATTACCTCATTCATATTTTTGTTCTTTTTAACGACAACATTATTAATGGGAACACTTACAAAAGCAACAGTCACTTTAGATATTAATCCTTCAGTAACTATCAAACTAAATTATTTCCATCGCGTTATCGCGATTGAAGCCATCAATCCAGAAGCCGAAGAATTACTACAAGGAATCTCTACTGGCAATAAGACGGCACCAGAAATAGTCGAAGAATTATATGCAAAGGCTATCGAACTTGAATATTTATCGGAATCTTCAAATAATGTGATACTCCTCGGAATTTCCGCAAATTCATACACAATCGAACAAGAATTTGAAGCGACATTTGCTGCACAAATTGATCAACCACAATTTCTATTTTTGAATTATCATACTAGTGATTCATCTTTATTCCCAGTTGTAATCGGCTCACCTTCCACAACTTCAGCTCTTCCTTCCGATGATTACCCTTTTGGATCAATCTATGATAGTCAAAGCGGATCCTTGGATGAGTTTAAAAACAATCAAATATCAGCAGAATATACGACGTTATCTGAAGCTGAATTTCTCGAAATGGCCGCAGAATATCAAGTCTCACCAGCCAAATTACAAATGGCAATCGCCGTTTTCAACGGATATGGCAATTATACCCTTATTCAAGACTTGGAATTTCTGCTTTCATTACCAATTGCCGATTTACTCGCATTGTATCAAGGTATCTCAGAATAAGCCGACATAAAAAGCACTCTTCCGCAAAATAAAGAAGAGTGCTTTTTTTTATCCCTTTAATCGGCTTCGTTGATGAATATACCAATTGGACGCCAGATACACTAATAAGAATCCAAGAGCACAGAGCATTACCAGAAAGATGACATGCCAACCATTAGGAAGAATATTAACTATCGGGATGGGTCCATTTGCGAAGGGATTAACCATTAAAAACATGTTGTTTGCCCCGGGTGTAATGAACAAATTACCAACCATTGCCCAAATAAGCACTCCGATACTACCGAGTAAGCAATGATACCAGTAGCGCCTATCAAAATGGAAATTATCGATTTTAATTAAATAGCAGGGAAGAAAGACTAGTAGGAAATGAACAAATAAGGTTCGTAATAAAGGGAATGTGATAACGATTGGATCACCAAATAAAACGCCTACAGGATATATCATGACAGCTAGTCCACCGATAATCGAGGCAGAAAAAACAAAGTTTTTGAGTGGTTTTATGTTAAAAGCAATCACTAACGGCAATAAAACGTTGTTTATACCACATACCTGAAATGAGATAAATGTTCTTACATCCCAAAACGGATGGGAAGCAGTACTGATTGTCGCTCCGAAATGGTTCCACTCCCAAACAAAGATTGCTTCACCCCCGTATTTAAATATTAACAATAACAAGCATGAACTAATAATGATAATCTTTTGTACGGTTTTATTGCGGTTATTAATTACTTTCATTAACAAGAAAAATAGCAGCACGCAAACCGCCAAATAGACAAAGTGTTGCCATTTAAACAAGTACATATCCGGATTTGAATCCATTCCTTCACTGGAAAAGAAATCTACTAAAAACATGGTCGTCCTCGCTTAATAATAATTGATTACAATTATACAATAACATTCCTTTTCGAAAAACCTTCTTTACAAAATTAATGCATTTCTTTAAAATAGAGTGTTGAAAATTCTAATAAATAGTGTAGAATATAATATTGCACTAAGAAAATAAGGAGGAATCATCGTGATCACAGTAAAAATCGGATCCGATCAATTCCAATACGCTTCAAGTATTCGTTTGGAAGAAATCGCTTCAAAGTACGCGGGACCGTTTTATGCCGCGAAAGTTAATAATCGCCTACGAGAATTGTCTTTTGAACTAACCTATGATGCAACAGTGGAATTGCTAGATTACCATTCGGTCGATTCCACACGGATATATGCCACTAGTATGCGGTATCTTATTTGTATGGCTTTTTCTCGGGTTTATCCAGAATTACAGATTAAATTTTCAAATAGTATTTCCATGGGTATTTATGGCCGCGCAATTAATGGTGAGGTTAATCCATCCATGATTGCCAGAATCGTCGAGGAAATGCATTATATAATTAAGCAAGACTTGCCTATTGTTCGAAAAAAAGAAACAATTAACAAAATAAGTCGTTATTATAGCAGTAAAGGCTTAAATGATAAGGTCGAAACGTTAAAGTATCGGAAAGAAAAGGTTAATATTTATGTGTGTGATGGCTATATCAATTACATGTATGGGTATATGGTGCCTTCAACTAGGTATTTAACCGAATTTGAACTTTTTTATTACAGCCCCGGTTTTTTAGCCCGGTTTCCGCGAATTGAAGCAAATGGCCAAATTCCAGAATTTAATGACTCTCCTCGCTTTTTACGAGTTTTGAATCGCGCGGAAAATTGGGCGATAAATTGTGATGCTGACATGATATACAAAATCAACAAAAAGATTGAAGCTCATCGCGAAGTAGAATTCGTCAACATGTGTGAAACCCTTCACAATAATCAACTATGTACACTGGGTGAAATTATCTCTGGAGATATCGATAATATCCGTTTAATTGCCATAGCCGGTCCATCTTCAAGCGGCAAGACGACATTTTGCCGTCGGTTAGAAATTGAGCTGTTGACGCGCGGGGTTCGTCCTTTTCCTATTTCTATCGACAATTACTATTTACCTGCAGAACAAGCGCCGATTGATGAATTTGGAAAACCCGATTTTGAACATGTTAGCGCGCTTGATTTGGAACTATTCAACCAAAATATCGCTGACTTAATTGCCGGAAAACCAGTTTCATTGCCCATCTTTGATTTTAAGGAACATGTCCGTAAGTTTAGCGAACCCCAAGTTATTACTTCGAAAAATCCGATTATTATTGAAGGAATTCACGCTTTGAATGATAAATTGACTTCGTTTATACCTTCAGATAAAAAATTTAAAATATATATATCTCCATTTGCCCAAATCAATATCGATAACAATAATCCAATCAACCTTACTGATTTACGCTTGCTTCGTCGAATTGTTCGCGACCTGCAATTCCGGAACACATCACCGGAAAAAACATTAAGCATGTGGTCATCAGTTCGCCGGGGTGAATACAAATGGATTTATCCATTTATTGAAAATGCCAATTTCATATATAATTCAGAATTGACATATGAAATTTGTGTCTTAAAAAAATATGCTTTAACCGCGCTTCGCAACATTCCCAATGATTCCGAATATTATGTTACTGCTAATCGATTAATTAAGTTTTTAAAGTATTTCAAGGACATCAACGATTGGTTAGTCCCATGTAATTCATTACTACGCGAATTCATTGGTAAAAGCGTTTTTGAACACTAATAAAATAGTGTTCTTTTTTTTGCTTACGATTATTCCTGATACCGTTGTCAAACAGCATTAATTTTGTTATAATAAGCCAGAAATAGCAATGGAAAGAACAATCGACTGTTTCATTAATGAAAGGACACTTCATGAAGCATATCACTTATCGAACAAAAAATGTCTGCTCTGAACAAATAGATTTTGATTTGACTGATACCAACAAAATTGTTAATTGCCAGTTTACCGGTGGTTGTCATGGCAATCTTCTGGCGATTTGTAAGCTTGTTGAAGGCCAGGAAGCTGTTCGAATCGCTAAGCTTCTTAAAGACAATCGTTGCGGGTCAAATCAAACCAGTTGTGCCGATCAACTTGCAATCGCAATAATAAGTAATCTGTAGTTTAAAAAAAGGGGGGGGAAACGATGAATATTCTCTTTGTAGCCGCTGAGTGTAGTCCATTTGTCAAAATCGGGGGATTAGCCGATGTCATCGGTTCTTTACCTCAAGCATTAAAGCATCTGAATAACTGTGAAGTCCGGGTCATCATTCCTAAATATAAGATTATTCCCAATAAATATAAAGATAAGATGTCGCTCATCAAGGAATTTTGGATTGAATTGGGAGATAAGAAAACCATCTATGTTGGCTTGCAGACACTAAAGCTTGGCGCAATCAGATACTATTTCATTGATAACCTATATTCGTTTGGTGATCGCGATAATGTTTATAACTATAATGATGATTCAGAACGATTTGCTTATTTTCAAAAAGCAGTTATTGAATCATTGCCATATCTTGATTTTAAACCTGATATCATCCATGTCAATGACTGGCATGCAGCGATGATTCCATTATTATTAAAAAGTAAATATTCCCAATATGACAATATTAAAACTGTTCTCACGATTCATAATTTAGCTTATCAAGGCATCTTTTCTATTAATGATTACCATTATTTTAATATTAACTATGATAGTCGTTTTGAGTATGAAGGTTTTCTAAATTACCTAAAAAGTGGAATTGTTTGTGCTGATCTTGTTACTACCGTATCCGCAACTTACGCTAAAGAGATTATGACCGATGCTTTCGGTCATGGGATGCAATTACTTTTACGGCAAAGAGCTTCATCAGTAGTTGGAATCATTAATGGAATTAGTCATATTGAATATAATCCCGCTTCCGATCGTTTGTTAGCGGAAAATTATGACTATCTATCGGTTGAATCCGGCAAGAAAAGTAATAAGCTGATGCTTTACCGCCGCTTAAATGCCGACTTTAATATTCATCTGCCTTTGATATCCATCATATCGCGGCTGGTAGAACAAAAAGGATTAGACTTGGTATGCTCGATAATCGAAGAGGTTCTTGACACATACGAATGTGTTTTTGTTGTTCTTGGCAATGGTGAAGCTGATTTCGAGACATTTTTTCAAAAACTGGCAATTAAATATCCAAAAAAGGTACGAATATATATTGGGTTTGATAATCGCCTAGCTCATTTAATATATGCGGCATCTGATTTATTCTTAATGCCTTCTAAATTTGAACCGTGTGGGCTTGGGCAACTTATTGCGTTACGTTATGGTACACTACCATTAGTGCGAGAAACCGGCGGTTTAGCAGACACAGTTATTCCATATAACGAACTTGATTCAACTGGCTATGGTTTCAGTTTTAGTCGGTATAACCCCAAGGATTTGCACAAAACCATAAATTATGCGCTTAATATTTACAATGATAGTCATAAATCTTGGGATCTTTTAGTTCAAAATGCGATGGCTGCCGATTTCGGTTGGCCTCGCTTCGCCAAACTTTATAAGAAGCAGTATCATAAATTATTGAAAGGGTGATGAATATGGAAGTGTTGGCATTGATTTTAGCTGGTGGAAGAGGTGCTCGTCTTGATATTTTGTCAGAAAAGCGGGTTAAACCAAGTGTCCCGTTTGCAGGCAAATATCGCATAATCGATTTCACGTTGTCTAATTGTTCAAATTCAGGGATATATAATATTGCGATTTTAACACAATATTTGCCATATTCACTCAACGATCATATCGGCTCGGGGAAACCTTGGGACTTAGATCGACGTGATTCAAAGGTAACATTATTGCAACCACATAGCGAGTGGTATGCAGGTACGGCTGATGCAGTCCGTAAGAATATTAATTTTATCGAAGATAGTAACCCTAAGTATGTTTTAATTCTTTCCGGTGATCATATCTACAAGATGGATTATGCGAAAATGTTGGCTCATCACATTGCTAAAAATGCGGATTTGACCATCGCTTCCAAAATTGTTGATATCCGTGAGGCTTCACGCTTTGGAATTCTTGAGGCTGACAACAGTGATCGTATCTCGCATTTCATTGAAAAGCCGAAAGAGCCAAAATCGAATTTGGCTTCGATGGGTATTTATATCTTCAACACCGATGTTTTACTGGAAATATTACGGACTAATACGATTCCCGATTTAGATTTTGGTTCTCATATCATTCCTGCGATGATAAAAAACAGTAATGTTTATGCATTCAAATTTTATGACTATTGGAAAGATGTTGGTACATACGATTCATATTTATCTTCAAACCTCGAATTAATTGAGACTGTTGACAAAATCCCTTTGGATATGTATGACCCAAAATGGAAAATCTACACCAAGTCAGAGGATATGCCTGCAGTTAAAATCGGTTCTAAAGCTTTGATTCGTCAAGCACTCCTTTCCAATGGATCAATTGTGACTGGTACAGTTGAAAGAAGTGTATTATCTCCGGGTGTTGTCATTCATCCGCTTGCCCGGGTATCAAACAGTGTTTTTCTCAATGATGTTCAAATAATGCCTGGGGCGATTGTTGAAAATTGCATTATTGACAAGCATACCGTTATTGGTCGGAATGCCATGGTTGGTTTTGGCGATGATTTGACTCCTAATGCAGAAAATCCCGAGTTGCTTTCCAGCGGAATAACGGTTTTGGGTAAAAATCTGCACGTCCCCGAGAATATGATTATTGGTAGAAATTGTCGAATATTCTCAACTGCTGACCTTACTAAAGTGTCAGACAATATTATTCCTTCTGGCTCAACAATACGATAACATAAAAAAACACTGTATAAACAGTGTTATCTTGTAAATCTGGTGCTCCTACCTAGAATCGAACTAGAATTTCAGCATTACCATTGCTGCGTTTTGCCACTAAACTATAGGAGCTTCAGCGGTTTCTATTATACCCAAAGACCTGCATAAATGCAACAATTTTGTGATGTTTTATGGTTTTTTACCAAATTTTTATATGAGATGAAGAAATGCAAAAAAAAATATGGCTGTAAATTGAAAAATGAGATATTATAAAATAGCAAACATGGAGGCGATATCATGCTAAAAATTAGCAATTTTTCAAAGAGTTACGATCAAAAGCATAAGGCTTGTGATGACATTTCTTTAGAAATCGAACCAGGAGATATTTATGGTTTCATTGGCCATAATGGCGCCGGGAAAACAACGCTTTTACGTTCAATAGCCGGAATTTTGGATTTTGAAGCTGGAGAAATCCTTATTGATGGTCATTCCATTAAATCGGATCCATTAGCGGCAAAAAAGGTTTTGGCATACATTCCAGATAATCCGGATGTTTATGAATCCTTAACGGGAATTCAATATCTTAATTTTATCGCTGATGTTTTCCAAGTCGATCTTGAGAAACGTCAGTTAGACATTGAAAAATATGCGACAATGTTTGAAATTGCCACTGTTCTAAATAATCCCATTGCCTCTTACTCCCACGGAATGAAGCAAAAAGTTGTTTTGATTGGAGCTCTTATCCACGATCCTAAAGTCATAATATTAGATGAACCTTTTGTCGGCCTTGATCCCAAAGCAAGCTACCTTTTAAAAGAAGTGTTTCATGACATGTGTCAAAAAGGGGCGTTGATTTTTTTCTCAACTCACATTCTTGAAGTTGCAGAAAAATTGTGTAATAAGGTCGCAATCATTAAACAGGGCAAACTGATTGCCTCCGGATTTACTGCTGATATTACCAAGGATGAATCCTTGGAAAATATTTTCATCGAGTTGAACTAATAATGACACCGATTAGAGCCCTATTAAGTGTCTCTTTGCATGAAAACTTCAATTTAAAACGTTTGTTGGGAAGAAATGCCTCAAAATCGAAAAAGACTACTGTCTTTATCGTTATCGCCCTTTTGTATGCTTTGGGTGCCTTTTTGGTATCATTTGGCTATATGTTTATGGAACTTGGAAATATTCTATCACAAAACAACGCCATTGAGATATTACTGATGTTTGTCTTCTTTTATGCGACGATTATGACGGTCCTCTACACGCTGTTTCGTGCAAATGGCAGCCTTTTTCATTGCAAAGACTATGATATCATCGCCCCGATGCCATTTTCACCAATACAAATTGTGACTGTCAAGTTAATTATCATGATGATTAATTTGTACATATCCGTTTTGGTCATGATATCGCCAATTCTTTTTGCTTATGTTTGGTATGCCACTCCAGGATTTTTAAATATTTTGTTTTTGATTGTGACTTTCTTTTTTATTCCGCTCATACCGGTTGTCATCTGTTCGTTCCTTTCGATGATAATTGCTAGATTAGCTTCGCTATTCCGTAAAAGTAATTTGGTGAACATTATTTTGATGTTCTTAATCTTTGTGGGAATTATGGTTTTATCATTTTCTTATAGTTTTTCTGGACAAGCCAATTTATTCATAGGACAGATCGATCTTATGGAAATCATGGGCAAAATTTATATGCCTATGAAGTGGTTTGCACAAGCAATTCATCAAAATAATATATTATCATTTGTTTTTTATGTGATTTCTAGTGCAATTCCCTTCGCATTATTTGTTGTTTTATTGAGCAAAATGATTGTTAAAACCAATTCGTTAACAATTGTCACCCACACATCTGGCAAAAGCAAACCCATTGTATATGTGCAAAAAGGAATATATAAAACCTTAATTACAAAAGAATTTCGGAAATTTTTCAATGTTCCCGTTTATGCCTTAAACTCTGGAATCGGAATGGTAATGTTGTTTTTGGCCGCAATTGCTTCCTTGGTGTTTTCTGATTATGTGGCACAGTATTTAGGACTTATGACGACGATTGGAATGCCATTTGAGTTATTGATACTTATTTTTATCTGTTTTTGCACCTCAACAGTATATACTTCCGCAATCACTATCTCGCTGGAGGGCAAGAATTTTTGGATTTTACGTAGTATGCCAATTTTACCTAATACAATTGTTAGGGCAAAACTGTTTTTCAATATAATATTATCCGTTCCTATCATTTTACTTTCCATTATTTTGTTTGCCATTGCTTTTAAAATCGACTTACTGATGATGGTTATCATGATATTGGTTGCATCCTCTTTCGCAGTTTTAACCTCAGTTATCGGTACTATTATTAATCTGTATTTACCAAAATTTGATTATATTAATGAAACCGAAATTGTCAAACAAAGTGCTGCGGCCTTATTAGCGCTTTTCTCCGGATTTGCGATTATTGTCATTGATGGATTGCTATACTTTGGTCTTTCGCAGTTGTTACCTATAGAAATCACCCTTATTTTAATAGTCATATTTAATGGACTTATTGCAATGTCAGGGTTTTGGTGGGTAACAAAAGTTACTGAAAACCTTTTCATAAAATTCCCGGCGTAAAACCGGGTTTTTTTGTGGACATGTCCATTTATTTCATTTGTTTTTTAACTAGATAAGTGATATAATTTTCATAGACTTTAAAATGAAAATCAGAAAGGATTTAATCATGGGAAAATACGTTTATTTGTTTAAAGAAGGATCTGCCGAAATGCGGAATTTGCTAGGAGGAAAAGGGGCTAACTTATGTGAAATGTACAATTTGGGTATGCCAGTTCCTCAAGGCTTTTCCGTATCGACTGAAGCCTGTACCCGATACTATCAAGATGGACAACTCATTGCTCCTGATATTATTGACCAAATTTATACCGCCTTACACGAAACCGAAAAAATCGTGGGAAAGACTTTTGGGGACAATAAAAATCCATTTTTAGTTTCCGTTCGCTCTGGTGCCAGGGTTTCGATGCCAGGAATGATGGATACAATTCTCAACCTTGGGTTAAATGACGTTGCTGTCGAGGGATTAGCAAAATTGACCAATAACCCCCGCTTTGCATACGATTCATACCGTCGGTTTATTCAAATGTTTTCTGATGTCGTCATGGAAGTTGAAAAAAGCAACTTTGAAGCCATCCTGACAGCCAAGAAAGACGAAAAAAACGTCAAACAAGATACTGACCTTGATGCCAATGATCTTAAAGCTATTGTTGCATCATACAAAGCAAAATATAAAGAAATCAAGAAAGAAGAATTTCCCCAAGATCCAAAGGTTCAATTAATTGAAGCAGTAAAAGCTGTTTTTCGTTCTTGGGATAATCCTCGCGCCAATACTTACCGTCGTTTGAACAATATTCCTTACGAATGGGGCACAGCTGTTAATGTTCAACAAATGGTTTTTGGTAACATGGGTGAAGATTCAGGAACTGGCGTTGCCTTTAGTCGCAATCCAGCAACCGGTGAAAATGTTTTATACGGCGAATATCTTTTCAATGCCCAAGGCGAAGATGTTGTGGCTGGAATTCGGACCCCGAAACCAATTTCCGAATTAAAAAAGGAGAATTCGGCTTTGTACGACGAATTCTTCCGAATTGCTAAGACACTTGAAGCTCATTACCGCGACATGCAAGATATGGAGTTCACTATCGAAAAAGGCAAACTCTTCATGTTGCAGACTCGAAATGGTAAAAGAACAGCACAAGCGGCTTTAAAAGTCGCCATTGACTTAGTCAAAGAAGGCGTTTTGAACGAAAAAGAAGCCTTATTAAAAGTCGAGCCCAAACAACTTGATTCCTTGCTACACCCTCAGTTTGATCCAGAAGCTCTAAAGAATGCCCCAGTTATCACTACTGGTCTTAATGCTTCTCCCGGTGCAGCAACTGGGCACATTGTTTTCACTGCCGAAAAAGCATCTCAATTTGTGAAAGAGAAAAAATGGCCTGTTGTTTTAGTTCGGGAAGAAACATCGCCTGAAGATATTGAAGGAATGTTTATTGCCAAAGGTGTTTTGACTGCTCGTGGTGGCATGACCAGCCATGCGGCTGTCGTTGCTCGTGGTATGGGAACTTGCTGTGTTGCTGGTGCTAGCGAAATTCATGTCAATACCGAAGGCAATTACTTTATATTGAATGGCAAACGATATAACGAAGGCGATTGGATTTCCTTGGATGGATCTACTGGTCGCGTTTATGGAGAACAAATCAAGACAATTGATGCAACTGTATCTGGTGATTTCGCCACTTTGATGGCTTGGGCTGATAAATATCGCGCTTTAAAAATCAGAACTAATGCCGACAATCCTCGCGACGCTCGCGTTGCTTACAAATTCGGTGCCGAGGGTATCGGCCTTTGCCGGACAGAACATATGTTCTTCGATGCTGATCGGATTCCGGCAGTTAGGGAAATGATTATCTCCAACACGCTTGAACAAAGACAAGTTGCTTTGGCTAAAATTATGCCTATGCAGAAAAAAGACTTTATTGGTTTATATGAAGAGATGCATGGCTTCCCTGTTACTATCCGTTATTTAGATCCGCCACTACATGAGTTTTTGCCAACTGCTAAAGAAGATATCGAAAATCTGGCAAAAACGATGGGAATCACTTACGAAGAATTGAGTAAAACGGTTGAATATCTCCATGAGACCAACCCAATGCTTGGTCATCGTGGCGTTAGATTGTTAGTTACTTATCCTGAAATCGCGGTTATGCAAACAACCGCAGTCATTGAAGCGGCAATTGATGTCAATAAACGAGGGGGATCAGTAATACCCGAAATCATGATTCCTATCATATGTGATTCTAAAGAATTTAAATATGTGAAAGACATTGTAGTCAAAACGGCTGATGAAATAATTAAAGCTGCTGGTGTCAAACTAACATACTCAGTAGGAACGATGATTGAAATTCCGCGTGCCGCTTTACTTGCCGATGAAATTGCCAAGGAAGCTGAATTCTTCAGTTTTGGAACAAATGATCTCACTCAGATGACTTTTGGTTTCAGTCGCGATGATGCCGGGAAATTCTTAGGCGATTATTACTCACGTAAAATATTCGAATCTGATCCATTTGCTCACGTCGATACTAAAGGTGTTGGCAAATTGATGCAGATGGCTGTACAATTAGGAAAATCCACCCGCCCAGATATTAAACTCGGTATTTGTGGTGAACATGGTGGCGACCCAGCTTCGGTCGAATTCTGTCATAATATCGGTTTGTCATATGTTTCTTGTTCGCCATTCCGAGTTCCACTTGCTAGATTAGCCGCAGCTCACGCAAATATCAAGAACCCAAGATAAACTATATGTAATTTTTGCATATTGACTCATGATACAATGATCCCCTTTCTGAAGATGGTGCGAACAAATTTATTGCGCCGACTTCCATAAAGGGGATCTTTTATTATTATCATACATCACCTATTTGTGCAATTGCATTATATGCAGTTGGTTTATCATCATATTATTCTGATTATTTTCTAATAAGTCATTTTTAGTTGAATTTGTTTTTCCTTTCTGTTTATTGTTCAAGCGTTAAAAAGTAATTTTTATTATTAATATAGCCCCATATATGGCGATAGAAATCGATGTTTTCCGCCATTATTATAATGAAGGAAGTCATCAGTTTCCAGCCAATTATGTCCAACTTGACAAACCCCTTATTATTATATATAATAAGAACGTAGTTCTATATTTGGAAATCACTCAACTGCGAAGCACATTTTTTTCTAGGGAGTCGAGGTTTGTCCCGTGTTGAATGCCCATTGTTAGGGAATCCTAAAGGCCAAACAAGAGACACCCACTTATGAGGGGTAGCTGTTTGTCTGCTCGAGTGATTTCCAAATGTTGGACTACTTTTTTTTCGATTTAATTTGGAATGTTGATACCGAAAATGATATAATTATATAAGCAGATCAGAAAGGTTGATTATAATATGAGTTTACTATTGAATGAATTAACGATGCTTAATGCCATACCAGCAAATGAAAAGCAAGTTAGAAATTATTTTCTTCATCAAGTCGAAAAACTTGCTGAGGTAAGTTATGACAACATTGGATCAATCATCGCCAAAAAAGTCGGCAACCCAGATGGACCACGGATTATGGTTGCAGGACATATGGATGAAATTGGTTTTATTGTCAGCGAAATCACAAAAGAAGGTTACCTAAAATTCATTCCCGCTGGTGGTTGGTGGGGTCACGTTGTCTTATCCCAACAGTTTACTGTCACAACCAAATCCGGATCGGAGTTGCTTGGTGTTGTTGGATCTAAACCCCCACACATTCTATCAGCAGAAGAAAGAACTAAAGTAGTCGATTTTAAAGACATGTATCTTGACATCGGAGTAGCATCAAAAACCGAAGTTGAAGGCGCCGGTGTTCGCATTGGAGACATGATCACTCCTTTCATTCAGTCGCGAGCACTTACCAATCCCAAGTACTTATTAGCAAAAGCTTTTGATAATCGGATTGGGGTTGCTTTAGCTATTGAGGTTTTACGCAATATTCAAAACGAAAAACACGAAAATATCTTATATGCTGTTGGCACAGTCCAAGAAGAAGTTGGATTACGCGGTGCGGGAACAGCTGCAAATAAAGTCGTTCCTGATATCGGTATTGCTCTTGATGTTACAATTGCCCATGACTATCCTGGTGGTTCAAAAGAAACAGAATTAGGAAAAGGACCGTGTCTTATGTTTTACGACAGTTCCATGGTAGGGCATGTAGCGCTTCGCGAATATGTTATGTCCATGTGTGATGAATTACATATCCCTTATCAAATGAGTTTCTTACGAGCTGGAGGAACAGATGCGGGAAAGATGCATGTTTCTCACTCAGGGTGTCCTTCAATAGCCATTTGTTTGCCAAGCCGATATATTCATTCCCATACATCAATTATTCACGAAGACGATTATGATAATGCGGTGAAAATCGTTACTGAACTGATTAAACGCCTTGACCGGAAAACCGTCAACGCAATTACTTTTGATTAAAAACCATCTCAAACCAAATCAAAGTCCAGATTACATCTGTGATTTGCATATATTGGTTTGAGTTTTTTTATCAATAAGCTGGTGATTTCTTGCAAAAATACGGTCCTGATGATACAATAACCGCAAGGTGATATCAATGCTTAGAATTATATCGGGAAAGTATAAGGGAAGAAAAATACTTGAAGCCAATCCTGCTTTTACCCGGCCAACCACTGATAAAAACAAGGAAATGGTTTTTAACATTTTAGGTCAGTATTTTTCGGAAGGAATTTGTCTTGATTTATTTGCCGGCAGTGGTGCGTTGGGAATTGAAGCTTTAAGTCGGGGCATGGATTCGGTTAGTTTTGTCGATTCAAATAATGAGGCAATTCGGATTATTCGCCATAACTTAAGTGAATTACATATCGGCATCGGAACCGAAGCATGGGTTTACCATCAAGATTATCTTCTTTTTTTAGCTGAACATCGGCTCCAAAAGTATAATCTAATTTTTTTAGATCCCCCTTATGCAACTAATTATATTTCTCAAGCCATTTTGACCATTGCTAATTATCAAATGCTGTCTGCCAACGGTATCATTGTCGTTGAAAATGACAAATTGAACGAGACCGTTATCAATTTTAATGATATAATATTATATAGAGAAGTCGTGGCTGGTAATTCAAAATTTGCATTTTATCGATGGAGGGAATAATATGAGAATCGGTTTTTATCCAGGAAGTTTTGATCCGATCACGTATGGACATATTGATATTGTCAATCGTGGAGCCAAACTTTTTGACAAATTATACGTTGCCATCTCTTGCAATCCAAACAAAAAAATGATGTTTACTGATCAAGAACGCTTAGAAATTGTATCCGAGGTATTAAAAAACATTCCTAATGTAGAAGTAATTAAATCTGACATTCTGACGGTTGAACACTGTAAACTTCTTGGTGCGACCCATATTCTTCGCGGTCTTAGAGCGGTAACCGACTATGATTATGAGTTCCAGTTAACCAATTTCAATCGCCAGATTTCCGGAGATATCGATACTGTCTTTTTGATGACGGAAGGTAAATACTCGTTTCTCTCATCATCATCTGTACGAGAATTAGCTGCTTTCAAAGGCGATGTGACGCCATTTGTCCCTAAAATCGTTCAAGATGCTATCCAAAAAAAGTTAAAATAAAAAAAGCGGTAGGATCCGTTGATCCGCCGCTTATTTTTTGCTTATAATTACATAATCATCAAGGTAATTGATAAAAGCAGTTTCCGAAACAAAAGTCGACGACTGATCAAATCCATTTACTTTGGATATGATTTCCCCATTTGATACTATAACAAATGTTGGAGTATAGACATATGAAATAATATCATTCGTTTTCAAAAAGTCATCATCGGCCTCAATGCGATATACATTGATTTCGTAATTGATTATGATTTCCTTTAAAATCGGCTCGAAATCATCGCAACTCAAACACATGTTGCTAGATATTAAAACCACGAAATCATCGTTACTTTGGATAATGTTGGCTAATTGATCAGAATTAATCGCGACAAAATCGTTCGCACCAGCATTATCAATATTAATTCTTTCGTTAGTGACACAACTCAATAGAAGCATAACAAATAAGATGAAAGTAATAGCACATCCAAGTCTATTTGCAATTGATTTCAAGACAATTCATCCGCCTTTACCTGTGAAATCGGTTCATCCTTTGGTTTTTTTAAGGAATAATACAAAGGAATAAAAATCAATAAAGCCACAATTGCGGTTGCCAAAAAGATCATTGATGTGGGGATATCTTTGATTTGGTTATATTCGTTAACATATGTCATTCCGCTACCCTTAATGACTGAAGAGCCAATAAATGGTCCGATTACCATCGGAATCAACACGTAGAAAATCATTCTGATTCCTTGGAAATGACCAACTTTATCTTTAGGAGTCAAATCACGAATTTTAGCACCAATAATCGTGGTGAATAACAGATTACCAGCCATCATGACAAATCCAGCAACACCAACCCATATCGGCTCA
>Ga0265297_10002119_pt1 | contig 42042 bp, 44 predicted proteins | sample Munlanlwell13791_FD_192502 | JGI IMG/M metagenome (GOLD analysis project Ga0265297, IMG submission 192502) | Leachate microbial communities from a municipal landfill in Southern Ontario, Canada - Leachate well 137-91 | ecosystem: Engineered > Solid waste > Landfill > Unclassified | place... | reverse complement strand
TGTCAGATTATTGTCGATACCCCAGGCGATACAGGCGCCGGTGATGGCGAGCGCACCGAAGCCGAAGCCCGAGGGCCCGCCCTGCCAGGACAGCAGCACGGCCCCGGCCAGGATGGCGAAAGCGCCGAGCAGCAGCCGGCGGTCGACATTCTCGCGGAATATCACCCAGGCGATCGCCATGGTCGCCAGCCCCTCGACATTGAGCAGCAGGGAAGCGGTCGAAGCCGGCGTCCGGGCGAGGCCGAGCATGAGGAGAAGCGGCCCGGCGACCCCGCCCGAGAGCACCACGGCGGTGAGCCAGGGCAGGTCGCGCCGGGAGAGCGACGTTTCGGCGGCGGGACCGCCCCGCAGACGCCGCGCCAGCGCGAACAGGCCGAGCCCGCAGCCCGAGCCCAGATAGAGCAGGCCGGCGAGCAGCCAGGGATCGACGCCTTGGCCGAGCAGCAGCTTGGCGAAGGGCGTGCTGGCCCCGAACAGGAGGGCGGAGGCGAGGGCGAGCAGGGGGCCCGTCATCGCCGGCGCCTCAGGCCGCGCAGACGCGGTCGGCGAGTTTGCGCAGGAAGGCGGTGCAGGCCCGGATCTGGTCGAGGGCGACGAATTCGTTCGGCCGGTGGGCCTGGAGAATGTCGCCCGGGCCGCACACCACGGTCGGGATGCCGTGGACCTGGAAGATCCCGGCCTCGGTCGCGTAGGAAACCGCCAGCGTCTCGTTGGTGCCGGCCAGCGCCTTGGCCAGCACCTCTGCTGCCGAGCCCGGATCGGGGCTGAGCGCCGGTGTAACCGAGCGCGGCACGGTGGTGATGGCGGCGACACCGGGCGCCTTTTCTTCGAGGGCGGGCATCACCTGGGTCCTGACGTGTTCCTCGAAGCGGCGGATCGGCTCGTCCGCGTCGGTCCCCGGCAGGGGGCGGTATTCCCAGGCGAAGCGGCAGTGGCGCGGGATGATATTGACCGCCGTGCCGCCCTCGATGGTGCCGACCGAAAGCGTCGTATAGGGCGGCGTGAAGCGGCCGGTGGCATCGCCCCTTGCCTTCAGCTCTTCGCCCATGCGGCCGAGGAAGCCGATCAGGTCGGCCGCCACCATGATCGCGTTGACGCCGACATGGGTGGCGCTGGAATGGGCTTCGAGCCCGGTCACCGTGGTGAAGAAGGAGCGGATGCCCTTATGGGCATCGACCACCTGCATCATGGTCGGCTCGCCGACGAGGCAGAGGCGCGGCTTCGGGTGGTTGGCCACGACATGCTCGATCAGGCTGTGCACGCCGAGGCAGCCCACTTCCTCGTCATAGGAAAAGGCGAGGTGGATCGGTTCCTTGAGGCCCCGCGCCAGGAATTCGGGCACCAGCGCCAGGCAGCAGGCGACGAAACCCTTCATGTCGCAGGAGCCGCGGCCGTAGAGCAGCCCGTGCTGTTCGGTCAGGCGCCAGGGATCGGTCGTCCAGTCCTGGTCGTCGATCGGCACCACGTCGGTATGGCCGGAAAGAATGATGCCGCCCGTCTCGCGCGGGCCGAGCGTCGCATAGAGATTGGCCTTGGCGCCGCCATGGTCGAACACCAGTTCGCTCTCGACGCCATGGCCGCGGAGATAGTGGCGGACGAAATCGATCAGTTCGAGATTGGAATTGCGGCTCGTCGTGTCGAAGGCGACGAGGCGGCGCAGCATCTCCACCGCATCGATATGTTCACCGGCCATTCGGCTCCCTCCAGAACGGGTTCGCCCGCCCCGGGGTCGGAGCGGGCGACTCGAAGTGCCGACTATAGCGAAAATCAGGCGCCGACGCTCGACGCCGGATTGCCGATGATGGTGAGGAATTCGCGCCGGGTCAGCGGGTCGTGGCGGAAGGCGCCCAGCATGCGCGAGGTCACCATGGAAACGCCCGGCTTGTGCACGCCGCGCGTGGTCATGCACTGGTGCTGGGCCTCGATCACCACGGCGACGCCGCGCGGCTGCAGCACTTCGTCGATCGAATTGGCGATCTGTGCCGTCAGCTTTTCCTGGACCTGGAAGCGCTTGGCGTAGGCGTCCACCACCCGGGCCAGCTTGGAAATGCCGACCACGCGGTTCTTCGGCAGATAGGCGACATGGGCCTTGCCGATGATCGGCACCATGTGGTGCTCGCAATGGCTTTCGAGACGGATGTCCTTGAGGACGATCATCTCGTCGTAACCCTCCACCTCCTCGAAGGTGCGGTTCAGCATCTCGACCGGATCGGCGTCATAGCCGGCGAAGAATTCCTCATAGGCGCGGGCGACGCGGGCGGGCGTGTCGACCAGGCCTTCGCGGTCCGGATCGTCGCCGGCCCAGAGCAGCAGGGTGCGGATCGCGGATTCGGCCTCTTCGCGGCTCGGCCGGTCGGTCCGGGCCTTGCCCAGCACGAGGTTCGACTCGCGACCGCCTTTCGGCTTCTCGCCCTTGCCGTCGGCCGGGCGCTTCATGGTGGGGGTGACAGTCATCTCCATCCCTTTCGTTCGGGGTGTCTCGGACCCCGTGTTTCCGGGCCATCGGCTGATCCGGCCGCGGCTTCTACGCTTGCGCCCGCCGGCCGGATCAGGCCGATCAGTTGATGCGCACCGGCTGGTGCGGACTGTCGAGCGAGAAGGCCGGAACCTCGACCTCGAAGGACTCGCCCTTGTCCGTTTCCATCCGATAGGTGCCGAGCATGATGCCCGACGGTGTGGCGAGCGGCGTGCCGCTCGTGTACTCGAAACGCTCCCCGGGTTTCAGGACCGGCTGTTCGCCGACGACGCCCGGCCCGCGCACTTCCTGCACACGGCCGAAACCGTCGGTGATGCGCCAGTAGCGATCCCGGAGCTGCACGGTTTCCGCCCCCTGGTTCTCGATCTGCACGCGGTAAGCCCAGACGTAATAATTCTCGTCCGGCGAGGACTGATCCTCGAGGAAGGTGGGCTTTACCGATACGCGGATCGCGCGGGTCGTCTTGTCGTACATTGCCGTCATCATATCGTCGCGCCACCCGGCAAAGTCCAGGGGCGCCAAGGAAACAGAGCGTTGACGGCCGGTCTCAGCCGAGCGCCTGGTCGAGATCGTCGACCAGATCCTGCGCATCTTCAAGCCCGACCGACAGGCGCATGAAGCCTTCGGTGATGCCGAGATGGGCCCGTTCCGCGGCCGGAAGGCGCTGATGCGTGGTCGACGAGGGGTGGGTGATCAGGCTCTTGGAGTCGCCCAGGTTATTGGAAATATCGATCAGTCGGAGCCGGTTCATCAGGGCGAAAGCGCCCGGCCGGCCGCCCTCGACCTCCAGCGTGACCACCGAACCGCCCTGGCCCGACATCTGCGCCAGTGCCAGTTCGTGCTGCGGATGGGAAGCGAGGCCGGGGTAGGAGACATTCTTCAGCCGCCCCGTCGCCTTGGCCCGGTCCAGGAAGTCGGCCACCTTCTGGGCATTGCTGCAATGGCGCTCGACCCGGAGTTCCAGCGTCTCCAGCCCCTTGAGCAGGAGCCAGGCGTTGAAGGGCGAGAGCGACGGCCCGGTGTGGCGCAGGTACTGGTTCAGGTATTTGTCGAAGAAGTCGCGGTCGCACAGGATGGCGCCGCCGAGACAGCGGCCCTGGCCGTCGATGTGCTTGGTCGCGGAATAGACCACCACGTCGCAGCCGAAATCGAGCGGGCGCTGCAGGATCGGCGTCGCGAAGACATTGTCGATCACCACCTTGGCACCGGCGGCATGAGCCAGTTCCGAGACTGCGGCGAGGTCGATCACGTCCAACGTCGGATTGGCCGGGGTTTCCAGGAAGGCGATCTTGGCCGGGGTCTTCAGGGCTTGGCGCCAGCTCTCGATATCCGAGCCCTCGACGTAATCGACCTTCACGCCGAAGCGGGGCAGGATCTCGTCCAGGATCACCCGGCAGGAGCCGAACAGGGCACGGGCCGAGACGATGCGGTCGCCGGCCGCGAGCTGGCACATCAGCGCGGCATTGACCGCCGCCATGCCGGACGAAGCCGCGCGGGCGACATCGGCGCCTTCGAGGATCGCCATGCGTTCCTCGAACATCGCCGTGGTGGGATTGCCGAGACGCGAATAGGTGAAGCCTTCACGCTCGCCCTTGAAGCGGGCCTCGGCCTCTTCCGCACTGTCGTAGCGGAAGCCCGAGGTCATGAAGATCGCTTCGCAGGTCTCGCCGAAATCCGAACGGTTGGTCCCGCCGCGCACCAGTCTGGTCGCCAGTCGCCACTTGTCCGCTTCGTCGCGGGGCGTACGCCGTGCCATTTGCCTGTCCTCTTGCGCCTTCTCGCGCGCATAAAAAAACCCGGCCTGAGCCGGGTGTTTCCATCCCGGCTTTTTAGCGGTGTTTAACGTGGCCGCAAGCCAGCCGGCTCAAATCCCACGAGGGCGAGACGTTACGCCCGGGCCTCGCCATCGTCAATGGCATAGGGCGGTTGCAGGGGCTGCGGTTGCCGCCGCCCGCCTTGCACCGGATAGTTTGCTGGACGAACCATCATATAAAGAGGCAGGCAGGATGACGCCCTTCACCGACGTGCTGGCCGGCATCGCCCGGCAGGGCGACAGCTTTTCGGTCGGCGTGGCGGAGGACTGGGTGCAGGGCCGGACCCTTTACGGTGGTGCCTCCGCCGCCTTCGCCCTGGCTGCGGCGCTGCGGGCCTTTGACGGGTTGCCGCCGCTCCGCTCCGCCCAATTCGCCTTCATCGGGCCGGCGGCGGGCATGCTGACCCTGTCGCCGTCGATCCTGCGCCAGGGCCGTTCGGCCACCTATGTCGGGGTCGACGTGGCGGGGGAGGCGGGGCTGGCCACGCGGGCGCTGCTCTGCTTCGGCACGGTCAGGGAGTCGGCGGTCGAGCATGTCGCCCTGCCGGCCCCGGCGGCCCCACCAGCCGAGGCTTGCGAAGACTTTTTCCGGGGCGGCATGCGGCCCAATTTCGCCCATCATTTCGACATGCTGCAGGCGGGCGGCGAGGCGCCCTTCTCGATGGCGGAACGGCCCGAATATCTGCTCTGGCTCCGCCACAAGGACCGGGCGGCGGCGAATGACGTCGTCTCGCTGATCGCCCTCGCTGATGCGCCGCCGCCGGCCGCCATGGTGCGCTTCCCGACCTTCGGGCCGATCTCCTCCATGACCTGGTCGATCGAGGTTCTGAACGAGAAGGCGGCCGGGCCGGACGACGGCTGGCGCCTCGAAGAGAGCATCGCGGAAACCGCGACCCACGGCTATTCGGCCCAGGCGATGAAGACCTGGGCGGCCGACGGCACGCCGCTTCTCGTCTCGCGGCAGACCGTCGCGATCTTCGTCTGAGGCTCTGCATCGTTTCTGCACGGCGCGGACGGGGCAAAGCCACGGGACGCGGATCACCCCTGCGCAGGCGGACGCCAGTCTGCCCGGCAGGAGGTGTTCCATGTCCATCCGTCACCTGTATCGGACCAAGGCGGTCGCCGCCCTGGCCCTGCTCCTGCTCGGCGATCTGCTGCTGTTCCAATGCGAAGTCGGCCTGTTCACCGGGCTCTACGGCCTCGCCGTGGTCGGCGCCGTCGCCTTCGTGCACCCGCGTCTGCTGCGCGACCGGGCGGCCACCGTGGCCCTCGGCTTGGCCGGTCTCAGCGCGCTCAGCCTGATCGAAGAACGGCAGTCGCTGCCCTTCCTGCTTTTCTTCACCTGCCTCACCGTGGCGGTGGCGCTGCCCCGTTCGGCCGGTTTCGACGATGCGTTGCGCTGGGCCGGGCGGGTCGGGTTGCTCGGCCTCGTCGCTGTGGCGGTTCCGTTTCGCGACAGCTACCACCTGCTCGCCGCCTTCGAGCGGCGGCCGATCCGCGGCCTGGGGCGCCGTCTCGCCACACTGGCGCTGCCGCTCTTCGGCGGTCTCGTCTTCCTCGCCCTGTTCGCCGATGCCAATCCGCTGATCGAACGGGTGCTGGCCGGGCTCGATCCCGGACGCTGGCTCCACTTCCTGACTGGAGACCGGGTCGCCTTCTGGATCCTTCTGTCGATCCCCCTCGGCCTCTGGCTTCGGCCTTTCGGCCTGCGGCGGCGGCGGAAGACGCGGCCGGCCGGCGAATGGCCTGGCATCACCGTCGCCTCGGTCGGGGCTTCGCTCACCGTCTTCAACCTGGTCTTCGCGATCGAAAACGGGCTCGACCTCTTCTTCCTGTGGTCCGGCGCGGATCTGCCCGAAGGGGTGACGCTGGCCGACTATGCCCACCGCGGCGCCTATCCGCTGATCGTCACGGCACTGCTGGCCGGCGGTTTCGTGCTGGTCGCCCTGCGCCCCGGCACGGCGACGGCGGACGTGCCAAGGCTCCGCCGGCTGGTGGTGCTGTGGATCGGGCAGAACCTCCTGCTGGTCGCCTCCAGCGCCCGGCGCACGCTCGCCTATGTCGATGCCTATGGCATGAGCGAGTGGCGTTTCGCCGCCCTGGTCTGGATGGCGCTGGTGGCGCTCGGCCTCGGCCTCGTCTGCTGGCGCCTGCTGACGGGCAGGAGCGGGCGCTGGCTGATCAACGCCAATGCCCTGGCCGCCGGTCTCGCCCTCGGGACCTGCCTGCTGGTCGTCGATCCCGCCACGGTGACCGCCGAATGGAACCTGTCGCGCGCCCTTGCCGCGGGAGCGAGCGGGCCGTCGGTCGACTGGTGCTATCTCGGCAGGCTCGGCCCCGCCGCCCTGGTGCCGGCGATCCGCTTCGAGCAGGCGACGGAAGATCCTGAGTTGAAGGACGCCGCCGCCCGGCTGCGCCAGGACTTGATGATCGACCTCGAAGAGGCTCAGACGGGCGCCACCGGCGGCTGGACTTTCCGGGGGGCCCGGCGCCTTGCCGCCGCCCGTGCCCTGCTCGGCCAGGATTGACCGCGACCTGCCGCAATGCCAGTGATGAAGCCATGCTCCAGCGCATCCTGATCGTCGACGACGACCCCCATATCCGCGAGTTGCTGGCCTTCGCCCTGGCCAAGGCCGGCTATGATTGCCGCGAGGCGGGCGACGGCGAGGCGGCGCTGGCAGCCGTGGCGGCCTCGGCGCCGGATCTCGTCGTGCTCGACATCAACATGCCGCGCCTCAACGGGCTCGACGTCTGCCGCCGCCTGCGCGCCCAGGGCGAATTGCCCGTGCTCTTCCTGTCGTCCCGCGACGACGAGGTGGACCGCATCGTCGGCATCGAACTCGGCGCCGACGATTATGTGGTGAAGCCCTTTTCGCCGCGCGAGGTGGTGGCCCGGGTCGGCGCCATCCTGAAGCGCGCCCGGCCCCGGGCGGAGGACGCACCGGTGCCGGTGCAGACCGGCCGGCTCCGCCTCGACCGCGAGGGCTGGGCGGCGCTGGTCGACGGCCGGGATGCCGGCCTGACCGCGACCGAATTCCAGCTTCTCGCCGTGCTCGCCGCCGCCCCGGCCAAGGTCTTCACCCGGGACGAGATCATCGACCGGCTGCACGGCCCGGGCTTCGCCGTGACCGACCGCACGATCGACAGCCATATCCGCCATATCCGGCGGAAATGCGCGACGCTCGGGCTCGACGATGCGATCGAGACCAGGGCCGGCATCGGCTATCGCCTGGGCCCCTGTGGGGCGGCACGGTGATCCGCCGGCTGAAGGATGCGATCAAGCGCCATTGGCCGCCGCTTCGGCTTCGGGTGATCCTGACCCTGGTGCTGCTCTTCGTCGCCGTGCTGCCGGCGCTCGGCGCCGTCTTCCTCCGCGTCTTCGAGAATACGCTGGTGCGTCAGACCGAGGCGGAGCTGATCGCCCAGGCGGCGGTGATCGAGGCGGCCTATCTCGCGACCGCCGGAAAGTTGCCGCCGGCCGGCGACTCGCCGGCCTATCGGCCTGAACCGCTGACCATCGATCTCAACGCCATGGACATCCTGCCCGAACGGCCGCCGGGCCGGCCCGCGGGGGCGCCCGACCCGGAAACCGCGCGGGTCGCCGCGGCGATAGCACCCCTGGTCGCCCGGGCCAGCGAGACGACGTTGGCCTCGATTCGGATCGTCGATGCCGCAGGCGTCGTCGTTCTGGGCCGGGCCGACCTGGGCCTCGGCTACGGCGCCCTGCCGGAGGTGCAGGCGGCGCTGGCCGGGCGGAGCCTCACGGTGCTGCGCCGGCGCGGCGACTATGTGCCCCGCTATGCCTTCGAGGTGCTGAGCCGGGCGGCGGCGATCCGGGTTCATTATGCGAGGCCGATCACGGCGGGCGGCAAGGTGGTCGGCGCCATCCTGCTGTCGCGCTCGCCCCGGGCGCTGTTTCGCGGCATCTATGACGACCTCGGCAAGATCGCGGCCGGCAGCGCCATCGGCCTCTTCGTGGTGATCGGCCTCGCCGGGGTGCTGAGCCGCACCATCACCCGGCCGATCGAAGAACTGGGCCGGGCCGCCACGGCGATCGCCGCCGGCCGGGGCGAGGTGCCGGAGACGCCGCAGACCGCCGCCGTCGAGATCCGCGCCCTGTTCCGCGACTTCCGCCTGATGGCGGAGAAGATCGAGCGCCGTTCCGCCTATCTCCGTGATTTCGCGGCGGCGCTCAGCCACGAGTTCAAGACTCCGCTGGCCGGCATCCGTGGTGCCCTCGAACTCCTGGAAGACCACGGCGGCACCATGACCGAATCGGAGCGCCGCCGCTTCCTGGCCAATGCGGCGGGCGACGTGGCCAGGCTCACGCGCCTGGTCGGCCGCCTGCTGGACCTCGCCCGGGCCGACATGGCGCGGTTCGGCGATCCGGCCCGCTGTGCCCTGGCCGATTCGCTGCATCGGGTCGCCGACGCCTTGCGCGGCGCGGATTTCGCGATCGAGGGCGAGGTCGGCGAGGCCATCCTGGCCATGCCGGCGGAGGTGCTGGAAGCGGTCTTCGCCATCCTGTTCGAGAACAGCCGCCAGGCGGGAGCGCATCGGGTGACGGTGACGGCGGCACCCGTCGGCGGCAGGCTGCGGGTCGAGGTGGCGGACGACGGCCCGGGCATTCCCCCCGGTGACCGCGAACGCCTGTTCGAGCCCTTCTTCACGACGCGCCGGGCCGAAGGCGGCAGCGGCCTCGGCCTCGCCATCGCGCGCGCCCTGCTGGCCAATGCCGGCGCTGGCATCGACTTGGTGCCGGGCGAGGGCGGCGCCCGCTTCCGCTTGGAGCTGCCGCTTTCCTAGTGCCGTTTCACCGGGTTTGCTAAGGTGACGGCATGACTTGGAACCGGGTCGTCACTGCCGACGTTTTCTGGGATATTCCGCGCGGCGGCATCGCCTTCTATGGTGACCGACTGGTCGCCTATCGGAACCTTTGGGACGAAGCGGCGGACGACTATGCCGATTGCTACGCCTTGGCGCCTGTCGACCCCGCCTTGCTGCCCCTGATCGAAGAACGGTGGGCGATATGGATCCGCTGGTCCGATGCCCGGGTCCGCGGCGACGCACCGCCGGAGACCCATCCGGCATTACCCGATGACCGACAGCGATACGACACCCTTTGCGGCATCATCGGCCCGCAGATCGAGATTGACGAAAAGTGCTGTCTCCGCCGCCGTGCCGAATTCCGCTGGATCGGGCGCGGATGGAACGGCTACGAGGTCAGGTGGTCGCCCTGCCTCTAGCGCGGTTTCCGGCAAAGCAGAAGCTGGTCTGCCGGAAACAGCTTAGGCGGCGCGGCCCGCCATCGGTTCGGGGGCGGTGAAACGGTCGTCGAAACAGGCGGCGATCTTCTGCACCAGGGCGCGGGCCGTCGGTTCGATGCCGATGTGGCTGCCGTGGCGGCTGACCAGGCCGGCCGCTTCGAGTGGGGCGAGCCGTGCCCAGGCATCGTTGACCAGGGTGGGGTCGAGGCGCAGGCGGTCGGCGATCTTGCCGACGTCGGCTTGGTAGTCGCACATCAGGCGTTCGATCACGGCGCGGCGCAGGCGGTCGGCATTGCTGATGGCGACGCCGCGGGCGGTGGCGAAAGAGCCCTGGGCGACCGCCTTGTGCCAGGCGGTGATGTCCGGCGTGTTCTGGACGTAACCTTGCGGCAGTTCACCGATCGCCGAGGGGCCGAGGCCGACCAGGATGCCGGCGTCGTCGGTGGTATAGCCCTGGAAATTGCGGTGCAGCTTGCCGGCCGCGGCAGCGGTCGCCAGCGTGTCGCCCGGCTTGGCGAAATGGTCGAGGCCGATCGCCTCGTAGCCATGGGCAACGATCAGGTCGAAGGCCGCGGTCGCCTGGATGTGGCGCTCGCTCGGCCCCGGCAGGGATTCGGTCGGGATCAGGCGTTGGTGCGGCTTCAACGCCGGGACATGGGCATAGCCGAAGAGGGCCAGGCGGTCGGGCTGCAGCGTCAGGATCCGGCGCACAGTCTCCATCAGGCCGGCCACGGTCTGATAGGGCAGGCCGTGCACGAGGTCGATATTGATCGACTTGATGCCGCGCTGGCGCAGGCCGTCGACCGCGCGGGCGATCACGCCGAAAGGCTGGAAACGGTTGATCGCCTGCTGGACCTTGGGGTCGAGATCCTGGCAGCCGATCGAGGCGCGGGTCATGCCGGCGGCGGCCCAGGCGTCCAGCTTGGCGTCGTCGATGTCGCGCGGGTCGATCTCGACCGCGAATTCCGTGCCTTCGTCGATCGTGAAGCGGCCGCGCAGGCTGGTCATCAGGTGTTCGATGTCGCGGGCGCCCATGATGGTGGGGCTGCCGCCGCCGAAATGGAGATGCGACAGGCGCGGCTTCCGTCCCATGGCTTCGGCCACCAAGCTCGCCTCGGCGCTCACCGTGGTGACGAAACGGGTCACCGGGCCGGCACGATTGGTCACCTTGGTGTGGCAGCCGCAGAACCAACACAACGAGTCGCAGTAGGGGACATGGATATAAAGAGAGATGTCCCGGTCCGGCGGCAGGTTGTAGAGCCACTCGGCATAGGTCTCGCCGTCGACCCCCGCATGGAAGTGGGGGGCGGTAGGAAAGCTGGTGTAGCGCGGATAGCGCTCTGTAAGATGCGTCTCGGCCATGCACGGAATGAGACGCCCGGAGCTGCAGTTTCGCTTTGATCCAGGTCAAGACGGCATCCCCAAGTCGCGACCTGGTCAATTTCGTCGCAGTTTCGGGAGATTGACCTTAATCAACGATCAACCATGTCTGGTTGAGGCAAAGTCCGATCCGCGGGTGGCCACGTACCGTCACCTTGGAGGGAATGAGCAATGCTGCACAACATCAAGGCCGGCCTTTCTGCGGCCGCCATCATCGCCGGCCTCGGGGTCGGTATCGCTGCCACCACCCCGGCCCAGGCGGCCGATCAGAGCCCCTGGCAGATCCGCGCCCGTGCGCTGCTGGTTCTGCCGGAAGAGGACATGACCGGCTACAACAACGCGGCCCTGGCCGGTTCGGACGTCCGGATCTCCGACTCGATCGTGCCGGAACTGGACATCACCTATTTCTTCACCAAGAACATCGCGGCCGAACTGATCCTGGGCACCACGCCGCATAACGTCGACGTGAAGCGCACCGCGCTGGGCAACCTCGACCTCGGCCACATCTGGCTGCTGCCGCCGACCCTGACCCTGCAGTATCACTTCGCGCCCGACTCCAAGTTCCGTCCCTACGTCGGCGCCGGCGTGAACTACACCATTTTCTACGGCCAGGGCGGCGAGAAGTCCCCGATCACCGACGTCTCCTATGACGACGGCTTCGGCTGGGCCCTGCAGGCCGGTGTCGACATTCCGCTCGACGACCACTGGATGCTGAACGTCGACGTGAAGCAGATCTTCCTGTCGACCACCGCCACGGTGAACGGCGCCATCAAGGCCGACGTGGACATCAACCCGCTGCTCGTCGGCGTCGGCGTCGGCTACCGCTTCTGATCCCCCCCGCGACCGGGTGGCCCGTCGGCCACCCGGCTTCGGAACTCCCCGACGAGGGCCGCCATCGCGCGGCCCTCGGCTTTTTTGGGTCGCCGTCCTGCGACCTTCCGGCCACAGGCACGCCGGAAACTTCGGTCTCGACCCGATTCCACCCCTGATGCGGCGCGGAAATGTTGCGATGCAATATTGCTCGTGCAAAATTCTTGGAACCCGTTTGAAGTAGGCGGGTTGATCTGGGGAAGCTACGAAAGGACAGGTTATCTGTCACAAATTCGTAGTCAGGGTGCCGGCCCCGTCGCTGGCAGTCGCTTGGGAACTGTCGAGAATCGTCATGATCATCGAGCTGAAGCAGAATAACCGCGTTCTGGCCACCGACGTCGTGAGCGCCGCCGAGTCCTTCGAGGCCCGTCACCTGCGCTGGGCCCAGCAGAAGGCCACCGAACTGGCCCTGCACGGCGAATATGAAATCGCCCTGAAGGCCATGAACGGCGCCGTCCGCGCGCATCAGAGCGCCAAGGCCGCCTAAGGTCAGTAACTGGCCCCTATCGGGGCCGGGTTTCGGGGATGCTGCTGCGCGGCTGTGGCTGCGCAGCGCCCCGTTGGCAGGCCCGGATCAATAACGGGTCAGCTTTCTTGCCTCGATCCGGATGGCGCGGGCCGTCTCCGAGGCGATCTGGCGGCGCAGCAATGTCCATACTGCCGCCACCGTCGCCACCATGAAGGCGATCGGCCCGCCGAACCAGAACAGACAGGCCAGGGCGAAATAATAGGCCCTGATGCCGCCGTTGAAGGCCTCCGCACCGCTGGTCAGCACGGTCGCGGTGAGGTCGGCCAGGGTATGGGCCTCATCCGGGGGCGCGTGACTCGGCAATGGCGTCGCCCCGATCAGTGCGATCGCATAGTTGAACTGCCGCAAGCCCCAGGTGAAGCGGAAGAAGCCGGCGACGAAGACGGCGAGCGGCAGGGCCACCTTCAATTCGAAGAAACTGCGCGACGTCTTGACCGTGAAATCCAGTGCCTCGATCGAGGGCTGGATATGGTCGAGACTGGACAAGGCGCCGACCAGCGCCGCCGCGACCAGGACCGTGGTCGAGGCGAAGAACGAGGTCGACTGCATGAAATGGCCCATGAGGGCCGCGTCGGCGATGCGCGCCTCGCGCCGGGCCATGCCTTCCATCCACTGGCGGCGCACCAGCTTCATGGTGAAATTGATCGTGCGGTGGCGCGGCCCCAGCAGGCGCAGCACCCATTCGTAGCCGAACCAGACCACGGCGAAGAGCGCCAGGGCCGCGAGGTCCAGCATGGTGAAGCCGATCCGGTCGAAAAATTCCAGCATGACGCGAGTCTAGCGTGCGGCGGGGCCGCCCGCCATGGTCTGGCAAAAACATCAACACATAAAGATGTCTTTATCTGGTTGCTTGCGCCCCTGGGCGCCTGCTGGTAAGAGAGGGGCCATTCGACGCCGGACAGGCGTAAAACATCGGACAAGGAACCCGACGATGGCCGAATTCACCGATTTCAAGGTCAAGGACCTCTCGCTCGCCGAATGGGGCCGCAAGGAAATCGCCATCGCCGAGACGGAAATGCCCGGCCTGATGGCGCTGCGCGCCGAATATGGCGCCTCGAAGCCGCTGAAGGGCGCCCGCATCGCCGGCTGCTTGCATATGACGATCCAGACCGCGGTGCTGATCGAGACCCTGACGGCGCTCGGCGCCGAAGTGCGCTGGTCGTCCTGCAACATCTTCTCGACCCAGGACCAGGCGGCGGCGGCGATCGCGGCGGCCGGCATCCCGGTGTTCGCCTGGAAGGGCATGAACGAGGAAGAATTCTGGTGGTGCATCCACCAGACCGTGAAGGGGCCGGACGGCTGGGTCCCCAACATGATCCTGGACGACGGCGGCGACCTCACCGTGCTCATGCACAAGGATTACCCCGAGCTGATGGCCGGCGTGCGCGGCCTCTCGGAAGAGACCACCACCGGCGTGCATCGTCTCTATGACATGCAGAAGGCCGGCACGCTGAAGGTTCCGGCGATCAACGTGAACGACAGCGTGACCAAGTCGAAGTTCGACAATCTCTACGGCTGCCGTGAATCCCTGGTCGACGGCATCAAGCGGGCGACCGACGTCATGCTGGCCGGCAAGGTTGCGGTCGTCGCCGGTTACGGCGACGTCGGCAAGGGCTCGGCCGCCTCGCTGCGCGGCCAGGGGGCCCGCGTCATGGTGACCGAGATCGACCCGATCTGCGCGCTGCAGGCCGCCATGGAAGGCTACCAGGTCGTCACCATGGAAGAGGCCGCGCCGCTGGGCGACATCTTCGTGACCACCACCGGCAACATCGACGTGATCACCCTCGATCACATGCGCGAGATGAAGGACCGGGCGATCGTCTGCAACATCGGCCATTTCGACAGCGAGATCCAGATCGCGGCGCTGCGTAACTATAAGTGGGACAACGTGAAGCCGCAGGTCGACGAGGTGATCTTCCCCGACGGCAAGCGCCTGATCGTGCTGGCCGAAGGCCGCCTGGTGAACCTCGGCTGCGCCACCGGCCATCCGAGCTTCGTGATGAGTGCCTCGTTCTCGAACCAGGTCATCGCCCAGATCGAACTCTATAACAATGCGGCCAAATACGAACGCAAGGTCTACATGCTGCCCAAGCACCTGGACGAGAAGGTGGCCCGCCTCCATCTCGCCAAGCTGGGCGTCAAGCTGACCGCGCTGACCCCGGCCCAGGCCGACTATATCGGCGCCAAGGTCGAAGGCCCCTACAAGCCCGAACACTACCGCTACTGATCGCGGGCGGCCTCAGGGCCGCATCGGCACCTTCGAGGGCGGCCGGCCGAGAGGCCCGCCGCCCTCGTCGCTTTCGGGCGACCGACAGCGCTGTCGGGTTTTGTCGGAACTGTAACAGCGGTGTCGGAGCCCTGGCGGCTCCGCCTAAATCTGGTAACATATTGATATAAAATGATTTTTTCCTGTCTGCCCAAGTTGGCACGCGGCTTGCGAAGGAAGGGGTGCGGCGCATGATGCCCGCGCGAACTTCTCGAACGAGACAGGAAACGAACATGAGCGGACTTCGTCAGATCGCGTTCTACGGGAAGGGGGGCATCGGCAAGTCCACCACTTCTCAGAACACCCTCGCCGCCCTGGTCGAGATGGGACAGAAGATCCTCATCGTCGGCTGCGATCCCAAGGCGGACTCGACCCGCCTGATCCTGAACGCCAAGGCCCAGGACACCGTGCTCAGCCTCGCTGCCGAAGCGGGCTCGGTCGAAGACCTGGAACTCGAGGACGTGCTGAAGCTCGGCTACAAGGGCATCAAGTGCGTCGAGTCCGGCGGTCCGGAACCGGGCGTCGGCTGCGCCGGCCGCGGGGTCATCACCTCGATCAACTTCCTCGAGGAAAACGGCGCCTATGACGACGTCGATTACGTCTCCTACGACGTGCTCGGCGACGTGGTGTGCGGCGGTTTCGCCATGCCGATCCGTGAGAACAAGGCCCAGGAAATCTACATCGTCATGTCGGGCGAGATGATGGCGCTCTATGCCGCCAACAACATCGCCAAGGGCATCCTGAAGTACGCCCATTCCGGCGGCGTGCGTCTCGGCGGGCTGATCTGCAACGAGCGTCAGACCGACCGCGAGCTGGACCTGGCCGAAGCCCTGGCCAAGCGCCTGAACTCCAAGCTGGTTCACTTCGTGCCGCGCGACAACATCGTGCAGCACGCCGAACTGCGCCGTCAGACGGTGATCCAATACGCGCCGGACAGCCAGCAGGCCGCCGAGTACCGCCAGCTCGCCACCAAGATCCATGCCAATTCGGGCCAGGGCACCATCCCGACCCCGATCACCATGGAAGAGCTCGAGGACATGCTGCTCGACTTCGGCATCATGAAGACCGAGGAGCAGGCCCTCGCCGAACTCCAGGCCCGGGAAGCGGCCAAGGCCGCGGCTCTCGCCGCTCAGTAACCCGCTGGGTCCCGGCCGCTGCCAGGCGGCCGGGACCGGCGATCGGATCCGGCACCACAGGAGGGCGCCATGAGCCTCGATTACGAAAACGACAGCGAATTCCACGCGCGCCTCATCGAAGAGGTGCTGGAAGCCTATCCCGACAAGTCGCGCAAGCGCCGTGCCAAGCATCTCTCCGTCGCCAAGTCGGTCGACGGCGAAGAGGCGGCCGAGCCGCTGACCGAATGCGACGTCAAGTCGAACATCAAGTCGATCCCCGGCGTGATGACCATCCGCGGCTGTGCCTATGCCGGTTCCAAGGGCGTGGTCTGGGGCCCGGTCAAGGACATGGTGCACATCAGCCATGGCCCGGTCGGCTGCGGCCAGTATTCCTGGTCCCAGCGCCGCAACTACTATATCGGCAAGACCGGCGTGGACACCTTCGTGACCATGCAGTTCACCTCCGATTTCCAGGAGAAGGACATCGTCTTCGGCGGCGACAAGAAGCTCGACAAGGTGATCGACGAGATCAACGAGCTGTTCCCGCTGGCCAAGGGCGTGTCGATCCAGTCGGAATGCCCGATCGGCCTGATCGGTGACGACATCGAGGCGGTCGCCCGCAAGAAGAACAAGGAAACGGGCAAGACCATCGTTCCGGTTCGTTGCGAAGGCTTCCGCGGCGTCTCGCAGTCGCTCGGCCACCATATCGCCAACGACGCCATCCGCGACTGGGTGTTCGACAAGAAGAGCGTGGAATTCGAGGCCGGTCCCTATGACGTCAACGTCATCGGCGACTACAACATCGGCGGTGACGCCTGGGCTTCGCGCATCCTGCTCGAGGAAATGGGTCTCCGCGTGGTCGGCAACTGGTCGGGCGACGCGACGCTGGCCGAGATGGAGCGCGCGCCGAAGGCGAAGCTCAATCTCATCCACTGCTACCGCTCGATGAACTACATCTGCCGGCACATGGAAGAGAAGTACAATATTCCGTGGGTGGAATATAACTTCTTCGGTCCCTCGCAGATCGCCGCCTCGCTGCGCAACATCGCCGCGCAGTTCGACGAGACGATCAAGGAAAACGCCGAAAAGGTCATCGCCAAGTACCAGCCGCTGGTCGACGCCGTGATCGCCAAGTACCGCCCGCGCCTCGAAGGCAAGTCGGTGATGCTCTATGTCGGCGGCCTGCGCCCCCGTCACGTCATCACGGCCTACGAGGACCTGGGCATGCAGATCGCCGGCACGGGCTATGAATTCGCCCATGGCGACGACTACAAGCGCACGGGCCACTACGTCAAGGACGGCACCCTGATCTATGACGACGTGACCGGTTACGAGCTGGAGAAGTTCATCGAGAATATCCGGCCCGACCTGGTCGGCTCCGGCATCAAGGAGAAATACCCGGTGCAGAAGATGGGCATCCCGTTCCGTCAGATGCACTCGTGGGATTACTCGGGCCCCTATCACGGCTATGACGGCTTCGCCATCTTCGCCCGTGACATGGACCTCGCCATCAACAACCCGGTCTGGGGCCTGTTCAAGGCGCCCTGGACCACGGCGGCGTAACGCCGGTGGGCACGGGGCGGTGAGGAACCGCCCCAACCCCTCTATCGACAAGGATGCAGAAGATGCCCCAGTCCGCTGAGAAAGTGCTCGACCACGCACCGCTGTTCCGCGAGCCCGAGTATCGTCAGATGCTCGCCAAGAAAAAGGCCCTGTTCGAAGACATGCCGGCTGACGAAGTCGTGCAGAAGACCGCGGACTGGACCAAATCCTGGGAATACCGCGAAAAGAACCTGGCCCGCGAGGCCCTGGTGGTCAACCCGGCCAAGGCCTGCCAGCCGCTCGGCGCGGTCTTCGTCGCCGCCGGCTTCGAGAAGACCATGAGCTTCGTCCATGGTTCGCAGGGCTGCGTCGCTTACTATCGTTCGCACCTGTCGCGTCACTTCAAGGAGCCGTGCTCGGCCGTCTCCTCGTCGATGACCGAGGACGCGGCGGTGTTCGGCGGCCTGAACAACATGATCGACGGCCTGGCGAACACCTATTCGCTTTACGAGCCGAAGATGATCGCCGTCTCGACCACCTGCATGGCGGAAGTGATCGGCGACGACCTCCAGTCCTTCATCCTGAACGCCAAGGCCAAGGGCTCGGTGCCGGAAGACTTCGACGTCCCCTACGCCCATACCCCGGCCTTCGTCGGCAGCCATGTCACCGGCTACGACAATATGCTGAAGGGCATCCTGGAGAACTTCTGGAAGGGCAAGACGGCCGAAGCCGGCACCTCGATCAACATCATCCCGGGCTTCGACGGTTTCGCGGTCGGCAACAACCGCGAGCTGAAGCGGATGCTGGACCTGATGGGTGTCGAATACACCATCCTGTCCGACGTCGCCGACCAGTTCGACACCCCGTCGGACGGCCAGTACCGCATGTATGACGGCGGCACCACGCTGGACGCGACCAAGGCCGCGATCAACGCCAAGGCGACGCTGTCGATGCAGGAATACTGCACGACCAAGACCCTGGAATATGCCGAGAGCTTCGGCCAGGAAACCGCCTCGTTCCATTACCCGATGGGCGTCGCCGGCACCGACGAGTTCCTGATGAAGGTCTCGGCCCTGACCGGCAAGGCGATCCCCGAGGAGCTGACCAAGGAACGCGGCCGCCTGATCGACGCCATGGCCGACAGCCAGGCCTGGCTGCACGGCAAGACCTATGCGATCTATGGCGACCCGGACTATGTCTATGCCATGGCCCGCTTCGTCCTGGAGACCGGCGGCGAGCCGCGCCACTGCCTGGCGACCAACGGCAGCAAGGCCTGGGAAGAGCAGATGAAGGCGCTCTTCGCCTCCAGCCCCTTCGGTGCCAACTGCCAGGTCTGGGCCGGCAAGGACATGTGGCACCTGCGCTCGCTGATGGCGACCGAGCCGGTGGACATGCTGATCGGCAATTCCTACGGCAAGTATCTGGAGCGTGACCTGGGCGTGCCGCTGATCCGGCTGACCTTCCCGATCTTCGACCGGCACCACCACCACCGCTTCCCGCTCTGGGGTTACCAGGGCGGCCTGCGGGTCCTGGTGACGCTGCTCGACAAGATCTTCGACAATCTCGACAGCGAGACGATCGAAGCGGGCGTCACCGACTTCTCCTACGACCTGACCCGCTGATCAGTACCCGCGGGGGCTCCGGCCCCCGCGGTTTCGGCTTCGAGGATCGACCCATGGCGAGGTGAGGTGTGGCATGAGCGACGCGTTGAAAGCCAAGATCGCCGACGTCTTCAACGAACCCGGCTGCGACAAGAACGCGGCCAAGGACGAGAAGGCGAAGAAGAAGGGCTGTTCCAAGCCGTTGACGCCGGGTGCGGCCGCGGGCGGCTGCGCCTTCGACGGCGCCAAGATCGCCCTCCAGCCGATCGTCGACGTCGTCCACCTCGTGCATGGGCCGCTCGCCTGCGAAGGCAATTCCTGGGACAACCGGAATTCCAACACCTCGGGCCCCAAGACCTACCGCCAGAGCTACACGACCGATCTCTCCGAGCTCGACATCGTCATGGGCAACGGCGAGAAGCGCCTCTACAAGGCGATCAAGGATATCGTCGCGCGCGACAATCCGCCCGCCATCTTCGTCTATCAGACCTGCGTGCCCGCCACGATCGGCGACGATGTCGACGCCGTCTGCCGTCATGCGACCGAGAAGCTGGGCGTGCCCTGCGTGCCGGTGAACGCGCCGGGTTTCGCGGGCTCCAAGAACCTCGGCAACAAGCTCGCGGGCGAAGCTTTGCTCGACCATGTGATCGGCACGCGCGAGCCCGAATTCACCACCGATTGCGACATCAACATCATCGGCGAATACAATCTCTCGGGCGAGCTCTGGCAGATCAAGCCGCTGTTCGAAGCGCTCGGCATCCGCGTGCTGTCCTGCATGTCGGGCGACGGGCGCTATGCCGAGATCGCCACGGCGCATCGCGCCAGGCTGAACCTCATGGTCTGTTCGACGGCGCTGATCAATGTCGCGCGCAAGATGGAGGAACGCTGGGGCATTCCCTATTTCGAATGTTCCTTCTACGGCCTTTCCGACATGAATGCGACGCTGCGCACCACCGCCCGGATGCTGGTGGAACGGGGTGCATCGCCTGACCTGATCGAACGCACCGAAGCCCTGATCGCCCGCGAGGAAGCCAACGCCTGGGAACGGATCGAGCCCTATCGTGCGGCCCTCGAGGGCAAGCGCGTGATGCTCTATACCGGCGGCGTCAAATCCTGGTCGATCGTCGCGGCGCTCCAGGAAATCGGCATGGAGATCGTCTACACCTCGGTCCGCAAATCGACCGAGGGCGACAAGGAACGCATCAAGGCCATCATGGACGATCCCCATATGGTCGAGAGCGTGCCGCCGCGCGAAATGTATGCCCAGCTCAAGCGGGGCGAGGCGGACATTCTGCTCTCCGGCGGCAAGAGCCAGTTCGTGGCGCTCAAGGCCAAGGTGCCCTGGCTCGACATCAACCAGGAGCGCTTCCACGCTTTCGCCGGCTATGACGGCATGGTGGTCCTGGTCAGGGAACTGGCCAAGTCGCTGCGCAACCCGATCTGGGACGACATCCGCCGCCCCGCCCCCTGGGACGCGCCGAGTGTCGATTTTCCCTTCGCCGAAATCGAACCGAAGCGGGCGTGAGGGAGGCTGACATGGCGACCATCACCCATTCGAAGAAGAGCCTGGCGATCAATCCGCTGAAATCTTCGACCCCGCTCGGCGCCGCGCTCGCCTATCTCGGCGTCGACGGTGCGGTGCCGCTGTTCCATGGCAGCCAGGGCTGCACCTCCTTCGCGCTCACCATCGCGGTCCGCCACTTCAAGGAAGACATGCCGCTGCAGACCACGGCGATCGACGAAGTGGCGACCGTGCTGGGCGGGGCCGACAATCTCGAGGAAGCGCTGGTCAATCTGACCGGGCGGATGAAGCCCAAATTCGTCGGCATCGCGTCGACCGCCCTCGTCGAGACGCGGGGCGAGGATTTCCTGGGCGATCTCCAGGGCATCCTGGCCCGGCGCGAGGAACTGGCCAACACGCGGATCGTCTTCGCCTCGACGCCTGATTTCGCCGGTGCCCTGGAAGACGGCTGGGCGCGGGCGGTCACCGCCATGATCGAGGGCCTGGTGATCCCGGGCGACCGCAATGCGGCCACGCGGCGCCAGGTCAATGTGCTGCCCGGCGTCCACCAGACTTCGGGCGACATCGATGCCTTGCGCGAGATCATCGGCGCCTTCGGCCTGACGCCCGTCTTCCTGCCCGACATCTCGGGCTCGCTCGACGGCCATGTGAACGAACAATATTCGGGCGCCACCTCGGGCGGCGTGAAGATCGCCGAGATCGCGGAACTCGGTCGCGCACTGCATACGATCGCGATCGGCAGTCATATGCGGGCACCCGCCGAAGCGCTCCAGGGCCTGACCGGCGTGCCCACCACCCTGTTTCCCAGCCTGACCGGCCTCGCCCCGACCGACAGCCTGATCACCCTGCTGTCCCACCTCTCGGGCCAGCCGGTGCCGCCCAGCCTGAAGCGGAAGCGCAGCCAGTTGGTCGACGCCATGCTGGACGGCCATTTCCATTTCGGCGACCGGCGCATCGCGATCGCCGCCGATCCCGACCTCCTGTTCTCGCTGGCGAGCTTCTTCCAGAGCATGGGGGCGAGCGTGGTGACCGCGGTCGCCTCGACGGCGAATTCGCCGCTGCTGAGCGAACTCGACGTCGACACCGTGCTGGTCGGCGACCTGATGGACTTCGAGACCGCCGCGGAAGAGGCCCAGGCCGACATGCTGGTGACCCATGCCCACGGCCGCCAGGCGGCAGAACGCCTGGGGTTGCCGCTGCTCCGCGTCGGCTTCCCGATCTTCGACCGGCTGGGGGCGCAGCACCGCTGCACCGTCGGCTATCAGGGTACGCGCGACCTGATCTACGAGGTCGCCAATTGTTTCATCGCGCTCCGGCCCGAGAAGCGCCCGGCGGATTTCGCCGGCATCCTCGCCCCGGCGCCCCTGGAAGGGAGCATGAGCCATGCGCCGTCTGCAACTTGTTGAGAAGGAGCCGGCCGACGTGGAAAGCGGCACCATGAAGCTCAGGATCGCCATCGCGACCCAGGACATGAAGGCGCTGAACGCCCATTTCGGTTCGGCCAAGAAATTCGCCGTCTACGATGTGACACCGGACGAGGCGCGCTTCGTCGAGGCGGTCGAATTCGGCACGGTGTCCGACGAATCCGGCAAGCACAAGACCGAGGGGGACGACAAGATCGGCCCCAAGGTCGATGCCCTGCGCGGCTGCAATCTCCTGTTCTGCCTGGCGATCGGCGGGCCTTCCGCGGTCAAGGTGGTGAATGCGCGGATCCACCCGGTGAAACTGTCGGGGCCGGAGCCGATCGAACAGATCATCACCAAGGTGCAGACCATGATGGTCGGCAATCCGCCGCCCTGGCTGCGCAAGGTGATGATGGCCAAGCAGGAACGGTCGATGGATTTTCTGGACGAGGAGGCCTGAGCAATGTCGGCGGTCGCAGCAGTCAACGAGCCCGATGCCCTGGCATCACCCTTCATGAAGAGCCTGATCGGCCTGATCCGCGCCGAGGATTCCTATGGCGCCTGGGAGAAGCGTTCCGACGCCCGGCTCCTGGCCGACTGGATCGTGACCAAGGAGGAACGGCGCCAGATCCCGATCATCGGCGATCCCGATCCCGACACGCTGGACCGGGTGGAGAAATTCTACCGCGCCGTCGGCCTGACCATCGAGGCGCAATGCGGCCTGATGGCCGGCCCGATGATGAAGATGAGCCACGAGGGCTTCGGCCGGGTCGTGCTGATCGCCGGCAAGCTGGTGGTCTTCGCCAAGACGCTGCGCGATGTCCATCGTTTCGGCTTCGAGAGCCTGGACGCCCTGGCGGCCGAGGGCATGAAGGCGGTCGGTCAGGCGCTGGCCGCGATCGAAGCTCACCCCGAAGTGGCGCGGGCCTGAGGGAGGTGGCGATGAGCGATCTCGACAGCCTGAAGGCCGAACTCAAGAAACTCTCGGCCAAGGCGACCCAGGCCAAGATGGATCTCCACGACCTCTCCGAGGAACTGCCGGTCAATTGGCAGAGGATCCCGGAAGTCGCCGCCAAGGCCCATGAGGCGTTCCAGGTCCTGGACGCCAAGCGGGCAGAACTCAAGCGTCTCGAAGCCGCGTAAAGGAGGCACCGATGCAAGCACAGACCCGCGACGGCCGCGACTGGGTGCCGGAATATCTCCTCGCCATCGATGCCAAGGTCTGCATCGGCTGCGGCCGCTGCTACAAGGTCTGCGGCCGGGGCGTGATGACCCTGATGGGCGTCAACGACGAGGACGAGCTGGTCGATCCGGACGAGGACGACATCGAACGCAAGGTGATGGCACTGGTCGATGCCGGCGCCTGCATCGGCTGCGGTGCCTGCGCCCGCGTCTGTCCCACCAATTGCCAGAGCCACGGCCAGGCCTGAGGAGGTCGCGATGGAACCGCAGGATGTCTACGGTTGGCTGATGGGCGGTGGCGAACGCGCCGCCTGCGATGCCTTCGATGCCCATGTCGTCGCCTCGATCCTGTCGCTCTCGCTCTGCGAGGCGGCGGCGGAAGGGGTGCGTCCGGGCGAGCGCATCGGCCTCGCCCACGAGGACCTGCGTTCCCTGGTGGGCAGCGTGTTTCCCGCCGCGCGCCGCCAGTTCGACGGGCTCGCCCCGGGCGAACTGGTCCCGGCCGACGACGAAGCCTGCCTGCGCGAATTGCTGTTCCGCCATTCGAGCGAGGGCAGCGCCTTCGAATATCAGCTGGCCGCCATGATCGCCCGGCGTGCCATGCGGCCCAATCATCTGTGGCAGGACCTGGGTCTGCGTAACCGGCGCGAACTTTCCTGGCTCATGGAACGTCACTTCGAGTCGCTCGCCCGCAAGAACGCCCGCGACATGAAGTGGAAGAAGTTCCTCTATCGCATGATCTGCCGCGACGAGGGCTTCCGCCTGTGCACGGCGCCGAGCTGTTCCGAATGCGACGATTTCGAACATTGTTTCGGCGCGGAAGACGGCGAGAGCCTGATGGCGCAGAGCCGCAGGACCGCCGACCTCGCCCTTCACGCCTGATACGCTTCCCGGCGGCGCCCTGCCGCTCCGGGTGAACCCGGCTCCGTTTCCGATCCCCGCGGAGCCGGGTTCGTCCTTTTCAAAAAGTACGTGCGTCGTCATTCCGACCTGTCGGAAAACCGACATGTCGCACCGCGGCAAACGTCCCGATCTGAAAAACTGATATAAATCAATTGGTTGGCTCTTGGCACGGAGCTTGCGATGTCCCCGGACAGGGATCGCGTCGCAAGGAGCCGCCACTATGATCCAACTGACCGAGAGTGCCCTGAATGCCGTCCGCACCGCGATCGCCGGGTCCACCCAGCCGGTCGAAGGCCTGCGGGTGATGGTCGAAGCGGGCGGCTGCGCCGGCTTCAAATACATGATGGGTCTCGTGGCGGCGCCCGAGCCCGACGACCTGGTGGCCGAGCAGGACGGCGTCAAGGTCTTCATCGACCCGGCCAGCGGCCCGGTCATCGCCGGCACCACGATCGACTTCGTGGTCAGCCTCGAAGGCTCCGGCTTCACTTTCGACAACCCCCAGGCGACGTCCAGCTGCTCCTGCGGCAAGTCCTTCGGTTGAGGAGTAGGAACCATGTGGGAATACAGCGAAAAGGTTCAGGAATATTTCTACAACCCGAAGAATGCCGGCGTGATGGAAAAGCCGGACGGGGTGGGCGATGTCGGCGCCATTTCCTGCGGTGATGCGCTCCGTCTCATGATCAAGGTCGAGCCGGTGACCGAAGTGATCACCGATGCCAAGTTCCAGACCTTCGGCTGCGGTTCCGCCATCGCCTCCTCCTCGGCCCTGACCGAGCTGATCATCGGCAAGACGATCGAAGAGGCGATGAAGATCACCAACCAGGACATCGCGGATTTCCTGGGCGGCCTTCCCCCTGAAAAGATGCATTGCTCCGTCATGGGTTACGAGGCGCTGCGCGCCGCGGTCGCCAACTACAAGGGCGAGGCCTGGGTCGACGACCATGAGGAAGGCGCCCTGATCTGCAAGTGCTTCGGCGTTGACGAAGGCATGATCGAGCGCGCCGTGCGCATGAACAAGCTGACCTCGATCGAGCAGGTGACCCATTTCACCAAGGCCGGCGGGAGCTGCTCGACCTGCGTCGAAGGGATCGAGGAAGTCCTGGCCAAGACCAACGCGGCCATGGTCGCGGAAGGCCTGCTCGATGCCGCCGAAGCCTTCGACCCCAGCAATGCGGTCCGTCCCTTGAAGCGGCCGAAGACCGGCAAGTCGCCCCTCGCCATCAAGCTCGAGCCGGTGACCAAGCCGAAGCTGACCAACCTCCAGAAGATCCGCCTGATCGAAGAGGCAATCGAGGAGTTGCGGCCCTACCTGAAGCGCGACGGCGGCGACTGCGAGCTGGTCGACGTCGAGGGCGAGCGGGTGATGGTGAAGCTCTCGGGCGCCTGTGTCGGCTGCCAGATGGCCTCGGTCACCGTGAGCGGCGTGCAGGAGAAGCTGATCGAGAAGCTCGGCCAGCCGCTCCGCGTGATCCCCGTCTAATCCATCTGCGAAGGAGCCGGCGATGCGCCCCGTCTATCTCGACAACAACGCCACCACCCGCGTCGATCCGGAAGTGGTCGCCGCCATGCTGCCCTTCTTCACCGAGCAGTTCGGCAATGCCTCCTCGATGCACGCCTTCGGTTCCGAGGTGGGCGGTGCGCTGAAGGTGGCGCGGCGCCAGCTCCAGGACCTGCTGGGCGCCGAATTCGACCATGAGATCATCTATACCTCGGGCGGTACGGAATCCGACAATACCGCGATCCTCTCGGCGCTGGAGACCCAGGGCGGGCGGAACGAGGTGATCACCTCGGTCGTCGAACATCCGGCGGTGCTCTCGCTCTGCGACTATCTGGAAAAGCACCGCGGCGTTGTGGTGCATCGGATCCCGGTCGACTCCCGCGGCCGGCTCGACATCGACGCCTATCGGGCGGCGCTCGGCCCGAAGACGGCGATCGCCTCCATCATGTGGGCGAACAACGAGACAGGCACGGTGTTCCCGGTCGAGAAGCTGGCCGAACTCGCCCATGGCGCCGGCGCCCTGTTCCACACGGACGCGGTGCAGGCGGTCGGCAAGCTGCCGATCGACCTGAAGTCGACCGAGATCGACATGCTCTCCCTCTCCGGCCACAAGCTGCACGGGCCGAAGGGCATCGGCGCCCTCTATGTCCGGAAGGGTGTCCGGCTCCGCCCGCTGATCCGCGGCGGCCATCAGGAACGCGGCCGCCGCGCGGGCACCGAGAATGCGCCCGCCATCATCGGCCTCGGCAAGGCGGCGGAACTGGCGAAGCTCCATATGGCGGAGGAGCAGAGCCGGGTGAAGGCCCTGCGCGACCGGCTGGAGAGCGGCCTGTTGCAGCGGATCGGCAATTCCTTCGTGACCGGCGACACCGATCACCGCCTGCCCAACACGGCCAATGTCGCCTTCGAATTCATCGAGGGCGAGGCGATCCTCCTGCTCCTCAACAAGCAGGGCATCGCGGCCTCCTCGGGTTCGGCCTGCACCTCGGGTTCGCTCGAACCCTCGCATGTGCTGCGTGCCATGAAGGTGCCCTATACGGCGGCTCACGGGGCGATCCGCTTCTCCTTCTCGCGCGAGAACGGGGAAGAGGATGTCGACCGCGTGCTGGAGGTGATGCCCGGCATCATCGAAAAGCTGCGCGCCCTCTCGCCCTTCTGGAAGGCGAACAGGGCACCGGCCGCCGAGACCTTCAACCCGACCTACGCCTGAGCCCTTCGGAGTTACGGCCATGACCGACACCCTGATGCCGCCCGTGATCATCAACGACACCACGCTGCGCGATGGCGAGCAGGCGCCGGGTGTCGCCTTCACCCTCGAAGAGAAACTGGCGATCGCCCGCGCCCTGGACGAGGCGGGGGTCGACGAGATCGAAGCCGGCACGCCCGCCATGGGCACGGAAGAGATCGAGGCGATCGCCGCCGTCGCCGACAGCCTGCATCACGCCGAACCGATCGCTTGGTGCCGCATGACCGAGGCGGATGTCGAGGCGGCCCTGCGCACCGGGCTCTCCCGCGTGAACCTCTCGGTTCCGCTGTCGGACCGGCAGATCCAGGCCAAATATCACGCCGGGCGGGACGAAGCGCTGCGCCGTCTCGACCGCGTGGTGCGCTATGCCCTCGACCTCGGCCTCAAGGTCGCGGTGGGCGGCGAGGATTCGAGCCGGGCCGACATCGGCTTCGTCTGCCAGGCGCTCCGCGTCGCGGAAGAGGCGGGGGCGCATCGCTTCCGCTTCGCCGATACCGTGGGCTGCCTCGATCCCTTCGCGACCTATGCCGTCATGCGCCGGCTCTGCGCCGAGACGGACCTGGAGATCGAATTCCACGGCCATGACGACCTCGGCCTCGCCACCGCCAATACGCTGGCGGCGGTGCAGGGCGGGGCGACCCATGCCTCGGTCTGTGTGCTCGGCCTCGGCGAACGGGCCGGCAATGCCGCCCTCGAAGAAGTGGTGGCCGCCCTGGCCCAGACCCAGGGGCGGCGCACCGGCGTCGACCTGACCCGGCTCCAGGGCCTGGCCGACATCGTCGCGGCAGCCAGCGGCCGGCCGATCCCGACCGCCAAGTCGATCGTCGGCGCGGGTGTCTTCACCCATGAATCCGGCATCCACGTCCACGGCCTGCTGCAGGACCCGCAGACCTACGAAGCCCTGTCGCCCGCACGTTTCGGGCGTCAGCGCCAGATCGTGCTGGGCAAGCATTCGGGTGTCTCCTCTGTCCTCGCCGCCCTGCATCGCCTCGGCCTCGCGGCGGACGAGATGCGCGCGCGCGCCGTGCTGGAGCGGGTGCGCGACCGCGCCGCGCGGACCAAGCGGATCGTCGGCAATACCGAGCTGATGGAAATCTATGCGAGTTGCGGCCGCGGCGCCATGACCGGCGCGGAATGACGGGGGCGGTACCATGGTCGACCTCGCCAATGCCGATCTCGTGACCACCGACGTGCCGAAAAAGCCGGGCCTCTTCGCCTCCTGGCGGGCCGACGTCGCCTGCGTGAAGGCGCGCGATCCTGCGGCCCGCTTCGGCCTCGAGATCATGCTGACCTATCCCGGCGTCCATGCCGTGATGATCCATCGCCTGTCGCACCGATTGTGGCTGCTGGGCGCGCGCTTCCCCGCCCGCCTGCTGTCCTGGTTCGGCCGCCTGGTCACCAATGTCGATATCCATCCGGGTGCCACGATCGGCCAGCGCCTGTTCATCGATCACGGCGCCGGCGTCGTCATCGGCGAGACGGCGGTGGTCGGCGACGACGTCACGCTCTACCACGGCGTCACCCTGGGTGGCACCAGCTGGTCGCACGGCAAGCGCCACCCGACGATCGAGGACGGCGTGCTGATCGGCGCCGGCGCCAAAGTGCTGTCGGCCATCACGGTCGGGCGGGGGGCGCGCATCGGCGCCAATTCCGTGGTGATCGAGAATGTCGCCCCGGGCATGACCGTGGTGGGCATCCCCGGCAAGGTGGTGCGTGCCGAATCCGAACGCCGCCGCATCGACGGCCGCATCGACCTCGAACATCACCTGATGCCCGATCCGGTGGGCGAGGCGCTGGCCGCCATGCTCGACCGCATCGAATTCCTGGAAGCCCGGCTCGATCACTATCGCCGCCGGGCCAAGGCGGAAACCGACCTGCAAGAGAAGGAACCCCAGTCATGAGCGTGCTCGATCAACTGAAGCGCCAGTCCTCGGCCGAGGATTTCTTCTCCCTCCTGGGCGTGCCTTATGACCCGTCGGTACTAAACGTCGCCCGTTTGCACATTTTGCGTCGCATGGGCGAATACCTGCGCCGGCAGGATCTCGAAGGTCTCGACGACGGCGCGCTGATGGCGGCCTGCCGCGATCACCTGGCCAAGGCTTACGGCGACTTCGTCGCCTCGTCGCCGCTCGACCAGCGGGTCTTCAAGGTGCTGAAGGACGCGGTGCGGCCGAAGCGCGGCGCCTTCGTGCCGCTGTCGGCCCTGACGAACGAAGGCTGACGCACTGTCGCGAACCCGACACGGATGTCGGTCGCGAAAGTGGCGGATTTCCTGGGTTTTCCGACTGGCACGGTACTTGCGAAGAAGTTGGTGTGGTCGGCAGCCAGCGATCAGGAGGACAGGATGCATATCGTCGTCTGTATCAAGCAAGTACCCGACAGTGCGCAGATCCGCGTCCATCCGGTGACCAACACGATCATGCGCCAGGGCGTGCCGACGATCATCAATCCCTACGACCTCTTCGCCCTCGAGGCGGCGCTGGCGCTGCGCGACAAGCACGGCGGCGAGGTTACGGTGCTCTGCATGGGCCCGCCCATGGCGGAAGACAGCCTGCGCAAGGCCCTGACCTTCGGTGCCGACCGCGCCGTCCTGCTGACCGACCGCTTCTTCGCCGGTTCCGACACGCTGGCCACGTCCTACGCCCTCGCCGCCGCCATCGCCAAGATCGGCGAAACCTGGGGCGTTCCCGACGTCGTCTTCACCGGCAAGCAGACGATCGACGGCGACACCGCCCAGGTCGGCCCCGGCATCGCCAAGCGTCTCGACCTCCGCCAGCTCACCTATGTTTCGCGCATCACCGGCATCGACCAGGAACAGGGCGAGATCACGGTGGAACGCCGGGCCGAAGGCGGCGTCCAGGTCCTGAAGACGGCGCTGCCCGTGCTCATCACCATGCTGGAAGGCACCAACGAGATCCGTCGCGGCTCGCTCGCCGATGCGCTGAAGGCGGCGCGGGCGGAAGTGGTGACCTGGAACGCTGCCGCCGCCGGCATCACCGACATGGTGAAATGTGGTCTGCGCGGCTCGCCCACCGTGGTGAAGAAGGTTTTCGCGCCGACCGCGCGAGCCGACAAGGCGCAACTGGTCGCGACCCAGGACCGCACCGCGGCCCAGGCGGCCGAAGCCCTGATCGGCGCGATCCTGGAGCGGCAGCCCGGCCTCGAAGCCGACCTGCGCCGCCTGTCCGCCGGCTTCTGACAGAGGGGATGACATCATGAGCGACCAAGCCAAACCCGCCGCCCCTCCCGCCGCCGCCCCGCCCGCTGCCTCTGGCCGCGCCGGCATGAAGAAGGAGCTGCCGGAGCACTTCAAGGCCTACAAGCACGTCTGGGTCTTCGTCGAATACGAGCACGGCCACATCCATCCGGTCTCCCTCGAACTCCTGGGCGAGGGGCGCAAGCTCGCGGACAAGCTGGGCGCGGAACTGGCCGGCGTCGCCCTCGGCGGCGATGCCGAGGAACTGGGCCATGTCGCCGCGACCTGCTGGGAGCATGGCGCCGACCTCGTCTACCGGGTCGCCGATCCGGTGCTGGCGCATTACCGGAACGAGCCCTACACCAAGGCCCTGACCGATCTCGTCAACACCTTCAAGCCCGAGATCGTGCTGCTCGGCGCCACCACCCTGGGCCGTGATCTGGCGGGTTCCGTGGCGACCACACTGCTGACCGGCCTGACCGCCGACTGCACCGAACTCGCGATCGACGACGAACGCTCGCTGGCGGCGACGCGACCCACCTTCGGCGGCTCGCTTCTCTGCACCATTCACACCCTGAACTTCCGGCCCCAGATGGCGACCGTGCGGCCCCGCGTCATGGCCATGCCGGACGCGCAGCCGGGCCGCCTCGGCCGCATCATCGACCATGCCCTCGACATGCGGGAAGAGGACGTGATCACCAAGGTTCTGCAGTTCGTCGCCGACCGCGAAACCAACAAGGCCCAGCTCTCCTACGCCGATGCGGTGGTGGCAGGCGGCCTCGGCCTGAAGAGCCCGGAGAATTTCCAGCTCGTGAAGGACCTCGCCGCCGCGATCGGTGCCGAATACGGCGGCTCCCGCCCGCTCGTGCAGAAGGGCTGGATCACCGCAGACCGTCAGATCGGCCAGACCGGCAAGACGATCCGGCCGAAGCTCTATATCGCCGCCGGCATTTCGGGTGCGATCCAGCACCGCGTGGGGGTCGAGGGCGCCGATCTGATCGTCGCCATCAATACCGATCCCAAGGCGCCGATCTTCGATTTCGCCCACGTCGGCATCGTCGCCAATGCGGTCGAGCTTCTGCCGGTGCTGACGGCCGCGTTCCGCCGGCGCCTGTCCGTCCACCGTCTGGCGAGTTGAGGAGGTTCAGATGAGCGAGGAACGTTTCGACGCCATCGTGGTCGGGGCAGGCCCCTCGGGCAATGCCGCCGCCTATACGATGGCCAAGGCCGGGCTCAAGGTCCTGCAACTGGAACGCGGGGAATATCCCGGTTCCAAGAACGTGCAGGGTGCCATCCTCTATGCCGACGCGCTGGAGAAGGTGATCCCCGATTTCCGTGACGACGCGCCGCTGGAACGCCACGTCATCGAACAGCGCATCTGGATGATGGACGACACGTCCCACGCCGGCATGCACTACCGTTCGGAAGACTTCAACGAAGAGAAGCCGAACCGCTACACCATCATCCGCGCCCAGTTCGACAAGTGGTTCAGCCGCCGCGTGCGCGAGGCCGGTGCCACGCTCCTGTGCGAGACGACGGTCACCGACCTGCTCCGCGACATCAAGGGCAAGGTGATCGGTGTTCGCACCGACCGCGGCGGCGGGCATATCTATGCCGACGTCGTGGTCCTCGCCGACGGCGTGAACAGCCTGGTCGGCCAGCGCGCCGGGCTCCGCCCCGAACTGAAGCCGCAATCGGTCGCCCTCGCGGTCAAGGAAATGCACTTCCTGCCGCAGGAAGTGATCGAACAGCGCTTCAACCTGAAGGGCGACGAGGGCGTGGTGATCGAGGTGATGGGCACCGTGACCAACGGCATGACCGGCACCGGCTTCATCTATACGAACAAGGAATCGCTCGCGGTCGGCATCGGCTGCATGGTCTCCGACTTCGCCGAAACCGGCACCGCTCCCTACGCCCTGCTCGAAGCCTTCAAGAACCATCCGAGCGTGAAGCCGCTGCTCGAAGGCTCCGAGGTCAAGGAATATGCCGCCCATCTGATCCCGGAAGGCGGCTATCGCGAGATCCCGGAAATCTATGGCGACGGCTGGGTGCTGGTCGGCGACTCCGCCCATTTCGTCAACGCGGTGCACCGCGAGGGGTCCAACCTGGCGATGACCACGGGGCGCATCGCGGCGCAAACCATCATCCGCCTGAGGCAGTTCCGTTCCGATTTCTCGAAGGCCGACCTCGCCGCCTACCGGAAGGCACTGGACGAGACCTTCGTGATGAAGGACCTGAAGAAATACAAGGACATCCCGAACTTCCTGCACGGTAACGCGAAGAATGTCTTCGGCGTCTATCCGCGCCTGTTCAGCCAGGCGGCGCAGAACTGGTTCAGGGTCGACGGTGTCGACAAGCGTGAGAAGGAGCGGCAGATCGTCTCCTCCTTCCGCAAGGGCCGGGGTCTCCGGGGCATGATCGGGGACGCATTCAAGCTGGCGAGGGCATGGCGATGACGGTCGAACCGACGAAGGCCCAGGTGCGGGTCGAAGAAAAGCTCTACGTGAACCGCTATCTGGTCGACGCGGGGCGCCCCCACATCCGCATCAAGGCGCACGAGAAGCCCTCGGCGGCGCTCCAGGCGCTCACCACGGTCTGCCCGGCCGGCTGCTACAGCACGAACGACCGTGGCCAGGTCGAGGTGGTGCCCGACGGCTGCATGGAATGCGGCACCTGCCGCGTGCTTACCGCCGACACCGGCGACATCGAATGGAACTACCCGCGCGGCGGTTACGGCGTTCTCTTCAAGTTCGGTTGAGATGCTGTTTTCCGACGCCGAAATCGATCGGCTGGTCGCCGAGGATGTTCCCTTCGGCGACCTGACGACCGACTCCCTCGGAATCGGCGGGCGTGCCGCGGTGATGACCTTCACCGCGCGCAGCCCCCTTGTCGCCGCCTGTACCGAGGAGGCGGCCCGCGTCGTCTTGCACTGTGGCGGGCGCCTGACCGCCGGGCCGGTGGCGAGTGGCACCCGTTGCCCGCCCGGCACGCCCCTGATGGCGGCCGAAGGCACGGCCGCGGCCCTCTTCGCCGCCTGGAAGGTGGCCCAGAACCTGATCGAATGGGCGTCCGGCATCGCCACCGCCACGCGCGAGCTGGTCGACGCGGCGCGTGCCGTCAACCCGGCGATCTCGATCGCCTGTACCCGTAAGACGGTGCCGGGAACCCGGCGCTTTTCTGCCAAGGCGATCCGCGCCGGTGGCGGTGTTCTGCATCGCCTCGGCCTGTCCGAGACCATTCTGCTGTTTCCCGAACATCAGGCCTTCTTCGCCGGCGAGGGCGGCATCGAGGCTGCGCTTCGTCAGCTCCAGACGGCGGTTCCCGAACGCACTTTGGTGATCGAGGTGAAGGGCGTGGACGAAGCACTGGCTGCCGCGGATCGGGCCGACGTGCTGCAGCTCGAGAAATTCACTCCCGAGCAGGTGGCGGAAGTCGCCGTCGCAGTTCGCCGCCGCCCAGGCGGCGGTCCCGTGGTTGCTGCCGCAGGTGGCATCGGCCGCGGCAATGTGGCAGTCTATGCGGCGACTGGCGCCGATGTCCTGGTGACGTCGGCGCCCTATACTGCGCGTCCATCCGAAGTACAGGTTCGCCTCGGCCCGCCTCCCCCGTCGCAGGCTTGAGGCCCGACAGTCATCCGCCCATCGCTGTTCACCCGAGAGGACCTCTGAGATGAAGACCAGTGCCCGCAACCAATTCCCCGGCATCGTCGAGTCGGTGACGCTCGGCCCGGTGAATGCCGAAGTCGTGCTGAAGGTGGCCGACGGCGTCCACCTTTCCGCCATCATCACCAAGCGCAGCGCCGAATTCCTGGGTCTCGCCGAAGGCGTGCCTGCGACCGCCCTGGTCAAGTCGAGCTTCGTCATCCTGGCCAAGGACGGCGAGATCGGCAAGACTTCGGCCCGTAACGTTCTGCGTGGCACGATCGCCCGCCGGGTGGACGGCGTCGTCTCGACCGAATACGCCCTCGATGTCGGCGGTGGCCTGCACCTGGTCGCGGTCGTGACCAAGGGCAGCGCGGACGACCTGGTGCTCGACGTCGGCGACAAGGCCGTGGCGCTGATCAAGGCGCCGCACATCATCCTGGCCGTCGAGTAACGTCCGTCGTAACGGCGGGGCGTCCGGCAGGGGCCGCCCCGTCGCCATCGAAATCACACCAAGGGGTGCCGTCATGCTTTTCTCCAAACGCAAGCTTCTCGGCCTGATCGCGGCCGTGGCCATGGTTCCCACGGTTCTGGCGGGGACCGCCAGGGCCGAGGACAAGCCGGTCCTGGTCTTCGCCGCCGCCAGCCTGAAGGAAGCGCTCACCGCGCTCGCCACCGGCTTCCAGAAGGAGACGGGCAAGGTGGTGCAGATCTCCTTCGCCGCCTCTGGCGCGCTGGCGAAGCAGGTCGAAGCCGGTGCCCCGGCCGATCTCTTCATCTCGGCCGACACCAAGTGGATGACCTATCTGTCCGGCAAGGACCTGACCGTGAAGGACACGGAAATGCCGCTGCTCGGCAATACGCTGGTCCTGGTGGCGCCCAAGGATGCCGCGGTCGATCCGGTGACGCTCGGCAAGGGCTTCGATCTCGGCGCCCTGCTCGCCGGCGGCAAGCTGGCCATGGGCGATCCCTCCTCGGTGCCGGCCGGCACCTATGGCAAGACTGCGCTCGAAAACCTCGGGATCTACGACGGCGTGAAGGACAAGGTGGCCCTGACCGAGAACGTGCGCGCGGCGCTCGCCCTGGTGGCGCGCGGCGAAGCGCCCTTCGGCATCGTCTACGGCACCGACGCGGCGGCCGATCCGACCGTCAAGGTGGTGGCCACTTTCCCGGCCGACTCCTATCCCGCGATCGTCTATCCGATCGCCGTGCTGAAGGAATCGGCCAATCCGGACGCCAAGGCCTTCTATGCCTATCTGCAGACGGCGCCGGCCGCGGCCGTGTTCACCGCGCAGGGCTTCACCGTGATGAAGGCGCCGGCGACGAACTGAGCTCCGTGTTCGATCTGAGCCCGGAGGAAATCACGGCGATTCTCCTGTCGCTGAAGGTTTCTCTCTGGGCCGTCGCCGTCAGTCTGCCCTTCGGCATTGGGACCGCCTTCGTGCTGTCACGGGGGCGGTTTCGCGGCATCGCGGTGCTCGATGCCCTGGTCTATCTGCCGCTCACCCTGCCGCCGGTGGTGACGGGTTTCATCCTGCTCATCCTGTTCGGGCGGCGCGGCGTGATCGGTTCCTTCCTCGATCACCATTTCGGCATCGTCTTCGCCTTCCGCTGGACGGGGGCGGCGCTCGCCTGCGCCGTCATGGGCTTTCCCCTCATGGTGCGGGCGATCCGGCTCTCCTTCGATGCGGTCGACCGCCGGCTCGAACAGGCGGCGGGCACGCTCGGCGCTTCACCCGTCTGGGTTTTCCTCACGGTGACGCTGCCGATCGTGCTGCCCGGCGTGCTGGCCGGGGTGATCATGTCCTTCGCCCGGGCGATGGGCGAATTCGGCGCCACCATCACCTTCGTCTCCAACATCCCGGGCGAGACCCAGACCCTGCCGACCGCGATCTATACCCTGACCCAGGTGCCGGGGGGCGACGCCGCCGCCTTCCGCCTGGTCGGCGTCTCCGTCGCCATTTCGATGACGGCCCTGATCGCTTCCGAATATATGGCGCGGCGGCTGGGCCGGCGGGTCGCATGAGCCTGCAGGTCGAGATCGCCCATCGGGCCGGGGAGTTCAGCCTGGACGTCGCCTTCACCGCGGACGGAAGGGTGACCAGCCTGTTCGGCCCGTCCGGCTCGGGCAAGACCACGGTGGTCAATGTGATCGCCGGGCTGACGAGGCCGCTGCGCGGCCGGATCGCCATCGACGACCTCGTCCTGCTCGACACCGAAGCCGGCATCGACCTGCCGCCGCACCGCCGCCGCCTCGGCTATGTCTTCCAGGAAGGCCGGCTGTTCCCCCATCTGACAGTGCGCCAGAACCTGCTTTACGGCCGCTTTTTTGCCCCCAAGGGCGGTGACCTCGTCGGTTTCGATGCGGTGGTCGACATGCTGGGCATCGGCCATCTGCTCGGTCGCCGGCCGCGACTCCTCTCCGGCGGGGAGAAGCAGCGGGTCGCGATCGGCCGCGCCCTGCTCGCCAATCCGCGCCTGCTCCTGATGGACGAACCGCTCTCCGCCCTCGACGACGCCCGCCGCCAGGAGGTTCTGCCCTTCCTGGCCCGGCTCCGCGACGAGGCGCTGGTGCCGATCGTCCATGTCTCGCACGATCTTTCCGAGGTGGTCGAACTGGCGAGCCATCTCGTGGTGCTGGACGAAGGGCGGATTGCCGCCGCCGGCACCCTGGCCGAGGTCATGGGGCGGCTCGACGTCGCCTGTCTGTCGGCCCGGCGCGACGCGGGCGTGGTGATCGAACTCCGCGTCGCCGGCCACGACGAGGCCGAGGGGCTGAGCTTCCTCGACGGCCGGCTGGGACGACTGGTGGTACAGAAGATCGATGCCCCCCTGGGGGCGCCGCGCCGGCTCTGGATCCACGCCCGCGACGTCATCCTGGCGACCGGCGTGCCGGGCAGCGTGTCGGCCCAGAACATCCTGCCGGCGCGGGTGATCGAAGTGGTAACGCGGGGCGACGGCGCAGACGTGCTGCTCGATTGCGGGGGCGATCGCCTGATCGCCCGGGTGACGCGGCGTGCGGTGGCCGAACTCGGCCTGGCGCCCGGCCTCGCCGTCAGCGCCATCGTGAAATCTCAGGCGCTGGCCTGACGCGGCCCGGCCTCGGCCGCCCGCAACTCCAGCATATTGCGCCGATAATTCTGTGCCCCGTCGCGGAACAGGGCGGATCCCGCCACCAGCGTGTCGGCCCCGGCCTCGATCACTTGGGCCGCGGTCCTGGCGTTGATGCCGCCGTCGACTTCGAGCCTTATCGCGCGACTGCCGATCATGGCGCGGAGCTCGGCCAGTTTTCCGAGCTGCGAGGGGATGAAGCTCTGCCCGCCGAAGCCGGGGTTGACGCTCATCACCAGGATCAGGTCCAGCCGGTCCAGCACGTGGGCGACGGCGGCGGCCGGCGTCGCGGGGCAGAGGGCGACGCCGGCCTTGCAGCCGAGGGAACGCACGGCCTGCAGGGTCCGGTCGAGATGGGGACCCGCCTCGGCATGGACGGTGATCAGGTCGGCCCCCGCCTTGGCGAAGGCTTCGAGATGGAGGTCGACCGGCGCCACCATGAGATGGACATCGAAGGGCAGGGCGACATGGGGACGAAGGCAACGCATGACGTCCGGCCCGATGGTCAGATTGGGCACGAAATGGCCGTCCATCACGTCGATATGCAACCAGTCGGCCCCGGCGGCGGCCATGGCGCGGGCTTCCTCGCCCAGTTTCGAAAAATCGGCGGACAGGATCGAAGGCGCGATCACCAGGGGTTCAGCCATTGCCGTCTCCATCGAAAACGCGGCTCGCCAAGATGTCTTCCGCCTCGATCGTCATCAGGTCCGCCGCCGTCAGGTCGTGCCTTCCCTCGGCAAAGAGGCGGGTCGCCTGGCGCAGCCGGGCGCGGTCGAGGGCGTTCCGCATCGAGCGGGCATTGGCGAAATGGGGTTGCTGCCGGCGGCGGCGGATATAGTCGGTGAGCGCCGCACGGGCGCGCTCGCTCAGGCGGTAGTTCTGCCGCTCCAGGGTCATGTCGGCGATGGCGATCAGCTCGCCGTCGCTGTAATCGGGAAAGTCCACATGGTGGGCGATACGCGAGCGGAAACCGGGGTTGCAGGCGAAGAAAGTCTCCATCCGGTCGGCATAGCCGGCCAGGATCACGACGAGGTCTTCGCGTTTGTTTTCCATCACCTGGAGCAGGATCTCGATCGCCTCCTGGCCGTAGTCGCGTTCGTTTTCCGGCCGATAGAGGTAGTAGGCCTCGTCGATGAAGAGGACGCCGCCCATGGCCCGCTTCAGGATCTCCTTGGTCTTGGGGGCCGTATGGCCGATATATTGCCCGACCAGGTCGTCCCGCGTTACCGAGACGAGGTGGCCTTTCCGGATGAAGCCGAGCCGGTGCAATATGTCGGCCATGCGGAGCGCCACCGTGGTCTTGCCGGTGCCCGGATTGCCGGTGAAGGACATGTGCAGGCTCGGCGGCTCGGCCGCGAGGCCGAGGCGGCGGCGCACCTGTTCGACCACCAGCAGGGCGGCGATCTGCCGGATCCTGGTCTTCACCGGGGCGAGTCCGACCAGTTCCGCCTCCAGCGTGTCCAGGACCTCCCTGGCGCCGGAACCTTCCAGTTCCGCCGCCAGGTCGATCCGCGCCTCGGCCAGCGCTTCCGTCATCCGACAACCGTGGTATAGCCGATGTTGCGCCCGGCCTGTTCCTTGCGGATCAGCTTGAAGCTCGGCTCTTCCGCCGGGCGGTTGACCAGGAAGGAGATCCGCACCGATTCCCAGCCGTGGCTCGAATCGAAGGCGGTCAGGCGGATGTAGCGGTCGCCGTAGGCCTTGCGGCAGGCGTCGAGCTCCAGCATCACGGCGGCGGCATCGCGGATCTCGAACATCGGCAGGCCCCACATCTCCCAGAAGGTGTTGCGGGGATGCGGATCGTCGGTGTGCTCCAGGTTCACGGCGTAACCCTGGTCGATGCAGTATTGCACCTGGGCGCGGATCTGCGCGTCGGTCAGGTCGGGCAGGAAGGAGAAGCAGCCTTGGGTAATGCGCATGGTATCGCTCCTCACGAGGCGACGGACGGCGTCGGCACGAAGTCCGGCGTGTCGGTCGAGGCATAGTTGAAGGTGACGTTCTTCCAGGTATCCAGCGCCTGGGCGAGCGGGGTGCAGTGGCGGGCGGCGGCGGCCAGGATCTCCGGCCCTTCTTCGAGGATGTTGCGGCCCTCGTTGCGGGCCAGAATCATCGCCTCGAGGGCGACACGGTTCGCCGTGGCGCCGGCCTGGATGCCCATCGGGTGCCCGATGGTGCCGCCGCCGAACTGCAGCACGACATCCTCGCCGAGAAGGTCGATCAACTGGTGCATCTGCCCGGCATGAATGCCGCCGGAGGCGACCGGCATCAGCTTGGCCAGGCTGGCCCAGGACTGGTCGAAGAAAATGCCGTTCTCCAGCCGGGTGGGATTGAAGTCCTCACGGCAGATGTCGTAATAGCCGCGCGTCGTGTAGGGGTCGCCTTCGAGCTTGCCCACCACGGTGCCGGCATGGATGTGGTCGACACCGGCGAGCCGCATCCATTTGGCGATCACCCGGAAGGAGACGCCATGCGACTTCTGCCGCGTGTAGGTGGAGTGACCGGCCCGGTGCAGGTGCAGGATCATGTCGTTCCGGCGTGCCCATTTCGCCATCGACTGGATCGCCGTGTAACCGATCACGAGATCGATCATGACGACGACGGAGCCCAGTTCCTTGGCGAATTCGGCGCGCTCGTACATGTCCTCCATGGTGGCGGCGGTGATGTTCAGATAGGAGCCCTTCACCTCGCCGGTCACCGCCTGGGCCTTGTTCACCGCCTCCATGCAGTAGAGGAAGCGTTCGCGCCAGTGCATGAAGGGCTGGGAATTGATGTTCTCGTCGTCCTTGGTGAAATCGAGCCCGCCCTTCAGCGCCTCATAGACGACGCGGCCGTAGTTGCGGCCGGACAGGCCGAGTTTCGGCTTCACCGTGGCGCCCAGCAGGGGGCGGCCGAATTTGTCGAGCCGTTCGCGCTCGACCACGATGCCCGTAGCCGGCCCCTGGAAGGTCTTCACATAGGCGACCGGCAGGCGCATGTCCTCGAGGCGAAGCGCCTTCAGCGGCTTGAAACCAAAGACGTTGCCGATGATCGAGGCCGAGAGATTGGCGATCGAGCCGCCCTCGAAGAGGTCGAGGTCATAGGCGATATAGGCGAAATACTGGCCCGGCGCATTGGGCACCGGATCCACGCGATAGCATTTGGCGCGGTATTTCTCGCAAGCGGTCAGGCGGTCGGTCCAGACCACGGTCCAGGTCGCGGTCGAGCTCTCGCCGGCGACGGCGGCCGATGCCTCGATCGGGTCGACGCCGTCCTGCGGCGTCACCCGGAACAGGGCGATGACATCCGTGTCCTTGGGCTCGTAGTCGGGCTGCCAATAGCCCATCTTGCGATATTCCATCACGCCGGCGCGGTAACGGTCTGCCTTCACTTGCTCGTTCATCGTCTTCTCCTGTTCGTCAGACCGCGACCGACAGCGGCGCACGGGGGTTCAGGCTGCCGCTCTGATAACGCCGCGCCATGGCGGCCAGCGACAGCGGCTTGATACGCGACGCATTACCGGCGGTGCCGAATTCCTCGAAGCGGCGGCGGCACAGCGCGCTCAGCGCGTCCATCGCCGGCTTCAGGAATTTGCGCGGGTCGAATTCGTCCGGCTTTTCGGTCGCCACCCGGCGGATCTCCGCCGCCATGGCGAGGCGGCAGTCGGTGTCGATGTTGATCTTGCGGACACCGAACTTGATGCCGCGCTGGATCTCCTCGACCGGCACGCCCCAGGTCGCGGGCATGTTGCCGCCGAACCTGTTGAAGCGTTCCTGCAGTTCCTCCGGCACGGAGGAGGAACCGTGCATGACCATGTGGAGGCCGGGCAGGCGCTGGTTGATCGCCTGCACGACATGCATGGCCAGGATCTCGCCGTCGGGCTTCCTGGAGAATTTATAGGCGCCGTGGGACGTGCCCATGGCGATCGCCAGGGCGTCCACCTTGGTCGCCTCGACGAAGGCGACGGCCTGGTCCGGGTCGGTCAGGAGCTGGTCGTGGGACAGGGTCTGGTCGGTACCGTGGCCGTCCTCGGCCTCGCCCTTGCCGGTCTCCAGGCTGCCGAGCACGCCGAGTTCGCCCTCGACCGAAACACCCAACTTGTGGGCGAGCTCGGTGACCCTGGTGGTGACGTCGAGATTATATTGGTAGCTGGCCGGCGTCTTGGCGTCGGCCTCGAGGGAGCCGTCCATCATCACGCTGGTGAAGCCCATCTGCACGGCGGAGAAACAGGTCGCCTCGTCGTTGCCGTGGTCCTGGTGCAGGCAGACCGGAATGCCGGGATACATGGCTTCCGCGGCGGCGACCATATTGGCCAGCATGATGTCGCCGGCGTAAGCGCGGGCACCGCGCGAGGCCTGCACGATCACCGGCGCGTCGACCGCCTGCGCGGCCGTCATGATCGCCAGCAGCTGCTCCATGTTGTTGATGTTGAAGGCCGGCACGCCGTAGCCGTATTCGGCGGCGTGATCCAGCAATTGGCGAAGGGTGATGCGGGCCATCGCTCAGGCTCCTGTGGTTCGTGCGGCGGAAAGGGCTGCGACGCCGGGCAGGGGGCGGCCTTCGAGCCATTCGAGGAAAGCCCCGCCCGCGGTCGAGACGAAGGAAAAGCCGTCGGCCGCGCCGGCCTGTTTCAGGGCGGCGACGGTATCGCCGCCGCCCGCCACCGAGAGCAGGCCGCCGGCGCGGGTGAGACGGGCGACATCCCGCGCGGCGGCAGTGGTCGCGGCATCGAAGGGGGCGGTTTCGAAGGCGCCGAGGGGGCCGTTCCAGACCACGGTGCGCGCCCGCCCGAAGATGCCGGACAGGGCGGCGACGGAGCGCGGGCCGACATCCAGGATCATGGCGTCGTCCGGCACGGCATCGACCGAGACCGTCTCGCTCGGCGCATGGGCCCGGAATTCGCGCGCCACCACGCCGTCGATCGGCAGCAGGATCTCGGTCCCCGCGGCGCGCGCCTTCTCGACGATGGCACGGGCGGTACCGGCCAGGTCACGCTCGGCCAGGCTGCGCCCGATCGGCTTGCCGCCGGCATAGAGGAAGGTATTGGCCATGCCGCCGCCGATCACGAGCTGGTCGACCTTGCCCACGAGATTGCCGATGACGTCGAGCTTGGATGAGACCTTGGCGCCACCCACCACGGCGACGACCGGGTGCACCGGCCGGCCGAGGGCGGCTTCCAGGGCGTCGAGTTCCCGCTTCATGGAAAGGCCGGCGGCGCAGGGCAGGCGGGCCGCCAGGCCCGAGGTGCTGGCGTGGGCGCGATGGGCACAGGAAAAGGCGTCGTTCACGAAGAGGTCGCCCAGTTCCGCCAGGTCGTCGACGAAATCGGGATCGTTCGCCTCTTCACCGGCGTGGAACCGGGTGTTTTCCAGCACCAGCACGTCGCCGGGCATCATGGCGGCGACGGCTTCGGCGGCGAGCGGACCGATGCAATCCTCGGCGAAGGCGACCGGCCGGCCGAGCACGCGGGCCAGCGCCATGGCGACCGGGCGAAGACTTTGCCCC